>ERZ889078.102-NODE-102-length-70016-cov-52.707180_pt1 | contig 70016 bp, 52 predicted proteins | sample MGYA00521266_ERZ889078 | MGnify/ENA primary metagenome ERZ889078 (study PRJEB32303, sample SAMEA104408618) | aquatic metagenome | biome: Brackish water; feature: Pelagic; material: water | place: Baltic Sea | collected 2014-06-16T06:34:00 | depth 76,534 m ... | reverse complement strand
GCAACGACTTTTTTTCAAAATCAATAGGGTTACATTAATTTTGAGTCAATGCGTACAATAAATATTACTATCTAATTGAATGCATTTTGATGCATTTAGCAGATTATCGTTTTACTTGTACGATGATACCAGAAAATAATTTTGAAAATTGGAAATGGCAGCAACGAAACTCTTTTAGAAATTTAAGTGATTTATTATGCGCATTTCCTGCACTTCCACGTATCAATGACTATAAATTGAACAATAGCCATGCAATGGATGAAGTATTAAGAAACTATCCAATGTCCATTACCCCCTACTATGCTTCGCTCATCAAGACATTTGACAAAAGCGATCCTATTTTTAACCAAATTTTACCAACTAGATTTGAACTAATTCATAAAGAGGATGAACTAAATGATCCAATAAGCGATGAGAATCCTAAAATAGGTTTTAAAAGCGTCAGAGGAATAATTCATCGCTATCCGGATAGGGTTCTGTTTTCTCCAACGCCTATTTGTAGTATTCATTGCCGATATTGTTTTCGCAAAAGATTAGTCGGGAAAGGTTCATATTCATTAACAAATAATGAAATTGCTGAAGCAATTAATTATGTTTCAAAACATAAAAATATAAGGGAGGTTATCTTTACGGGAGGTGACCCCCTAAGTCTCAGCGATGACCTACTATTCGATTATCTACTGAACTTTTCAAACATTTCTCACATCAAAACAATACGAATCCACTCAAGATACCCTGTTGGCAACCCATTCAGATTAACAGCCAAATTACTGAGCAAATTAAAGAATATTTCGACTCCTATTTGGCTGGTTACACATTTTAATTCTCACGTAGAACTTACGAATACTTCAATGTATTATTTGAATAGATTTATCGAAAATGGCATTCCAGTCCTAAACCAAAGTGTACTTTTAAAAGGCGTCAATGATACAGAAAACAGGTTAAAGAAATTATTACTCGGTCTCATTGAAAATAAAATTCAACCGTATTACCTTCATCAAGCGGACTTAGTCAAAGGCACGTCGCATTTAACAGTATCTACAAAAAAAGGTCTTCAACTTTTTAAGAATATTCGCGGTCAAATCCCTGGATATGCAATTCCGACTTATATTTGGGATAGACCCGGTGGGATTGGAAAAATACCACTATCCCCCGAATGGTAAAATATTCGTATTATAAATAAAATTGAAACGCTTGAAAAAAAAAGAATTCCGTCTAGTTTAGTCCCACATGAATGCTTCATTGAAACAATTTTTTGCATTTTTTGCAATTGTAATAGTTTTGTTTTTGATAGGGCAGGTTACACTACCTGAAAGACTTCCTTTTTTTACAGAAACAGTAGAAATTATTGAACTGAACACTAACATAATACTGCCAACAATTGTTAGTCCTTCATCATCAAAAAGCGATTTAGACAGCCTTATACTCAAAGCGCAGCTTGCCCTTCATTATTACGAAAATAAAACGGCCTTATTTATAGATGCTCGTTCGGCCGATGATTTTAAAATGGGGCACATTAAAGGTGCCTTGAATATCCCTTATCATTTGTTTATGGATTATCTTGATACCCTAGATACTTTCCCGATGGACACTTTAATCATTACGTATTGTGATGGCGCTGAATGTAATGCCAGTTTTGATTTGGCTGAAAATTTAAATTTAATGGGTTTTACATATGTAAAACCATTTTTTGGCGGATGGCAAGCTTGGCGAAATGCGGGATATCCCTTTGAGGTTAGCAAATAATGCGTCGCCGAACTTTTCCCGTTTTACTCACAATTTCGCGTTGGACCCTAGGAGGGATTTTCGTATTTGCCTCATTAGATAAAATCTGGATGCCTCATAAATTTGCATTAGTTATTTATAACTACAGAATTCTACCATTATTTTTACTCTACCCTATCGCAAATCTATTACCATACGTTGAGTTCCTGGCTGGTGGATTACTTATGGGAAATCGAGGGACAAAGCTAGCAAATAGAATAATCCTTTCGCTATTATTAATATTTACACTTTTAATAATTATTTCAATTTTTAGGGGCTTAGATATTTCCTGTGGCTGTTTCTCCCTAGATGGTAATGGATTAAAAACAACATGGGTAAAAGTTATGGAAAATTTTGGAATTATCTTATTATCAATATTTATTGAATGGCGAGTTACACGACAACCGAAATCAAACAGTAGTTAGGAGAGAAAATGAATCCCTGGAATCTCGATGTGAATTTTAAATTAGTTGTATTGGATATGCTGTATCTTAGTTCGTTTATCATTCTTGGAACTATTCTAAGACGTTACATCAAAATTTTTCAAAAATATCTTATCCCCAACAATCTTATTGCTGGATTTTTGGCTTTACTTATTGGATCGCAGGGACTTGGGCTTCTTAACCTTGAAAGTGAGCGACTGATTGCTTACCTGTATCATTTACTTGCATTAACATTTATTACATTGGGTTTAAGACAAAAAAAATCAAAATGGACTAAAGGGCCGGTCTCAAAAGCTCTTGCTTCTTTAAGCTCGTATCTATTGCAAGGAATAATCGGGTTGTCCATAGCTCTCGTACTGTATTATACTGTCTTGCCTGACATTTTTGTAGGTATTGGCTTAGTTGTTCCTTTAGGTTTTGGTATGGGTCCAGGTTTGGCTGCCACGATTGCAGGAAGTTGGGAAAAGTGGGGTTTTGTAGGAGGTGCTCAAATTGGTTTGACCTTTGCAACAATTGGATATTTATATGCATTTATTGTTGGAATGGCACTTATCCAATGGGGTATTAAAAATAGAAAAACCGCTTTAATAGATAGTATGGATCACATTACTGCTGCGATGCGAACGGGAGTCATTAAAACTGGTATTTTCCCAGAGGCAGGACGCCTTCCTATGGCGACCGAAGCAATAGAACCTTTAACGTTTCACATTGCATTAATTGGTTTCATTTACCTCATGACATTTTTACTTATTAAAGCAATTACAGATTTTTTAATATCCATTGGCGCGAGTGGTTTTGTATCTACCATTTGGGGATTCCATTTTATTTTTGGATTATTGATTTCGATTTTTGTAAGAACGGTCTTGGATAAAACAAATCGAGCATATCTGATTGACACAGGACTTATGACACGAACAATGGGCCTCTTTCTAGATTTTTTGGTTGTTGGTGCTGTGGCGGGAATAAGCCTGGCTGTCGTTTTACATTACTGGTTGCCTATAACTCTAATGGCATTAATTGCTGGTCCAGCAACACTTTTCATGCTGTATTGGATATGCAAAAGAGCCTTTGATGACTATCATTTTGAACGATTTCTTGAACTTTTTGGGGAGATGACAGGAACTATTAATTCGGCTCTTGTACTTTTAAAAGTTGTGGATCCTGAGTTTAAAACGCCTGTAGCTGAAGATGCCGTTTACGGTGGTGTGTTTTCACTAGCTCTTGGGTTTCCACTATTAATCGCATTAAATATTCCATTCGTATATTTCCAGAATTCAATTGTGGGGTACTGGGTCACGCTTGGTGTCTTATTCGGATATTGGTTACTATTAATCGTTATCTGGAGAAGTTTCGGTTGGATTCATTTTTCCAAAACTTCTGGGAATTTATAAATTAATTATTTGTTATAGATTAGGTTTTTCAAATAATTGTTTAGGCTGGTCAACATATCGACGCACGGCAGCAGCAAGTTTGCCTCCATGAAAGCCATCCATTATACGGTGATCAAACGTCCCTGAAAGCGTAATCATCTTTCGGATGACAACTTCACCATTTCTGACAACTGGTCTCTCTTCGACTCCGCCCATTACAATAACAGCTGGCAATTTTGAGCCTGGGAAAAGTGCCGCATGTCCCGTACTTAAACCATGACTACCTATATTCGTGAGTAAAATAGATCCGAAGGGGCTATTGGATAATCCCAATGAAGGCATTGATATTCCAAGATTATCATTAAGAAATTTTATAAGTAGGAAAGCAGGACGCCTAAATGGCCAAGGAATTTTTACAAGTAAAAATTTACTATTTGAAGTTCCGTCTTCATCACCTTGCCGATGACGAGCAGCTTTTGTTCGAACTTCTTCTCCAATTTCAGCGACTGTTTTTATATGAGCATTTCCTATTTTAATACTCGACATTTCTTGCCCATTACCCATGTTAACCGCAACGGTAACATCGATATTCTCACGAAATACAAGCTTACCTCTTTTCAAATAAGCGTTGACTTCAGGGACATCAAAATAAAGCGCTCTCCCTAGAATTGATGTAAACAGATGAGTAATCGTAACTCTGGACCCTTTTTCCCGTTCCTCATGTATCGAAGCGACAGCATCGGTAACATCAAGATCAAGCGTACCATATATTTTGCCTTCATTTGGAGCCGCATAAACCGCCGTAGAAACAATTCGCCAAGGACTAATTTTAACATTTTTCATGGCAACAATCTAATGGATGAACCTCGATTTGCCACTAAAAGCTCTGTCAAATATTAAGCCTAAAATAAACTATAAATAAATTTGCAGAGCGATGAGAAAAAGATATATTGCCTCGCTTTTTAAAAAGCGGGTCGCGTAGCTCAGCTGGTAGAGCAGTTGACTTTTAATCAATTGGTCGCAGGTTCGACTCCTGCCGCGATCACATTAACGAGACCCATTCTTTAGGTCTTTTTTTATTCATTTTTTTTCCCATTACAAAAAGAGAGCCCTCAATTCGAGAGCTCTCTTTTCATTTGTCCATTATTCTTCTTAGTGTTTTTGTTTTATTTGCAGATTTAATTCATCAAGTTGTCGTTGATCTACTGGCGAGGGAGCGTTATCCATCAATGAATAAGCCGAAGTCGTTTTTGGGAAAGCAATCACATCTCTAATATTATCGGTTCCGACCAAAAGCATGATAAGGCGGTCAAAACCAAAAGCTATGCCTCCGTGAGGAGGAGCTCCGTATTCAAAAGCACCCAACAAAAAGCCAAATTTTTCTTTCGCCTCTTCTTCACCAATTCCTAAGGCTGTAAACATTTTCTTTTGAATTTCTTTGCTGTGTATTCTAATAGATCCTCCAGCAATTTCATAGCCATTCATAACTAAATCATAAGCAATGGCTTTAGCTTTGATAGGGTTCGTTTCTAACAGCTTAATATCGGTTTCATTTGGACTTGTAAAGGGGTGGTGCATCGCGACAAAACGATTCTCTTCTTCATTAAAGTCAAGTAATGGGAAATCAATCACAAACAATGGATTGAATGTGTTTTGAGGAATGAGATTATGTTCCTTAGCAAGTCGTAATCGGAGGGCTCCTAAAGATTGAAGCGTTTTCGCCTCTATATCTGCGATGAAAAAAAGAATATCATTGGTTTTAATTTCTAAATCATTCATAATTTCATTTTGCAATTTAATATCAAAAAATTTACTAATGCCTGACTCAAACCCATTTTCGCCAATTTTTACAAAGGCCAATCCTTTTACGCTATAATATTCCTTAACCCAATTCGTTAAAATATCGATTTTTTTTCTAGAGTATTCAGATGCTGCATTTTTTAATACAATTGCTTTGACTCTACCACTCGACTCTAAAGCAGATTTAAATACAGTAAATTCACTTTTTCTAGCATACGATTCAAATTCATGAAGCAGCATTTCAAAGCGCGTATCGGGTTTGTCTGATCCATAATTTTCCAATGCATCAGAGTAGGTCATAATTGGGAATTTTTCGGGTAAATTAATATTGATAACATCTTTCCAAATATTTTGTGTTAAAGCTTGTGCAAGTGAAAGGACATCATCTTGATCCACAAAACTCATTTCGATATCTATTTGCGTAAATTCAGGCTGACGATCAGCTCTTAAATCCTCATCGCGAAAACACTTAACAATCTGAAAATATTTGTCATAACCAGATACCATGAGCAATTGTTTATAAGTCTGGGGAGATTGTGGCAATGCATAGAACTTACCTTGATGAATCCGACTTGGTACTAAATAGTCTCTGGCTCCTTCAGGAGTCGATTTCATTAAAACCGGTGTTTCGATTTCTAGAAAATTTTGATCCGATAAAAATGCTCTTGTAACTTGATAAGCTTTGTGACGCAGTTTAACAATACTTTGCAATTCAGCTGTTCGTAACTCTAAATAACGATATTTTAGTCTAAGTTCCTCATTTCCACTTTCACGATCAGAAACCAAAAAAGGAAGCGGTTTGGCTTCATTAAAAACAATCATTTCCGATGCTTCTACTTCAATTTCACCTGTCTCCATTTGAGGATTGATATTGCCCTCTGGGCGGGCTTTTATTTCTCCTCTAATAGCTATGACGGCTTCCATCCGTAATTTTTTTGCTCTAGCAGCTAATTCAGGATATAAATCGGGCTTGAAAGTAATTTGTGTTTTTCCATATCTGTCCCGAAGATCAATAAATATAAAACCACCATGATCTCGGTTTGTGCTAACCCAACCATTCAGGTTAACAATTTCGCCAACATGTTTTTTATTGGCCTCGCCGCAGGTTTTAGTTCGTTTCAATTTCATTATAAAATATTTCCTCAGTTCTATCTTCTAACCGCAATCTAATTTCAATACACTTTTTTCCCATTAGAGTTTGTTGCACACAAAAGGTCAAAATGACTTTTATTATAAGCATTCAGTTTAGTTTTATTGTGGGATAGCATTTCGTGTAGGCCTGGAAACACCTGCAACACCGCTCAATAAAATAATAGCTCCAATGAGTTGTGATATTGTCAATACTTTATCAAATATAAACCAATCAATGCAGATAGCAGACAATGGCCACACCATTTCAACAATCGTTGCTTGACTCGCTTTTAAAAATTTTAAACCAAAATAATAAAGACCGAGTGCAACAGTACCAGAGGAAATAACAATGGCTATAATTGAAATCCATTGTTCCTGTGTTAGGCCATAATTGAAGGTATTTGTTTTTATAAAGAGTAAGCCAATACCTGATATCAACGTCGTTATACCAAGCCTGACAGGGGTGACTATCCATGTGTCTAAGTTCTTTAATGAATATTTGCCCATCACTGTTGACGAACCCCAAGCAAAAGCTGCTGCTAAGGCAAATAAACTGGCAATTAAATTCTTTCCTCCGTCAATCGATATTATTTTACCAAAAGGGAAAGTTACAAAATATCCTCCTATAAGTGCGATGCTTGCCCAAAAATAAAAAGATTTATTAAGTCTCTCTTTCAACACAATACTGGCTAAAATCATCGCAAAAAGTGGCTGCATTTTTTGTAAAAGGACAACCACAGAGAGATTGATATAATTGATATATCCTAAGGCCATCGTGTAAAATAATGTACCTAAGACACCCCCAAATAACGAAACCCAAACGAGAGAAAACCAGGTTTTTGAGGATAAGTTTTTTAATTTTGCCCAGTTTTTAAAAATGAGAAATGAAATTGCAACAAAGCCAATGAAGTGTTCTAAGAATACGATTTCCAATGCGGGAAGAGCATACAAATTACGTCTTAATAAGGCATCGATACTCCATAGCATGGCAGCAGATGCAATTGCAAATACACCGAGTGTTGATGATTTAAATTCTTTATCGAAAAACGTCATGGTGGCGTAACATATTTTTTGAGTTTCAAATCACAAGATTAATCCATTCAAGTTTGAAAATATTTTCGAGCCCATGCGCTAAATTCATTAAATGATTTAAACTGAAAATCAGGACATTCTTTCGTTAATATTGATTTAGGCGTAAAGCCATCTTCCAAAGCTATCGACGTAACATCTGCCCCTTTTGCTGTTTGAATATCAACAAAACTATCGCCAATAAACCAGACGTCATTCTTATCAATGTTGAACATATGTAGAGCCGTTTCGATGATTTTTGGATTAGGTTTGTGATAATCAAACGTATCAATTCCCCATTCGAAACGGAAATAATCAATAATCTCTAATTCGTTTAACACGACTTTAACGAGAGCTTCTGGTTTATTACTAATGACGCCCATTAAGACATCACTATTTTTTAAAAACTCCAACACACCTTGATAAAGACGCGTATTTTCTATTGGATACTTGTGATATAAATATGTGAAATGGCTTAAAACTTCTTCAATTAGTTTTGCATCCTTGCTCTTTTCCACATCATACGTTGCGATACAATTTGTCGCTAAATAATCAGCTCCATAGCCAACATTTTTCATTATTATCGACTTAGGTAAGACTTTCAAATTCATCATCTCAAATGCACGATTTAGATGATTCACAATACCTTCCGATGTGTCAACGAGGGTTCCGTCTAAATCAAAAAATATGGCTTTGGGTTTATTCATAGGCGCTCCTATATAAAAACAGGGCTGTCCAAAGCCCCGTTTAAAGTATTCTCTTTAAATCAACTTATAATGCTTTTACTGCTTTTTCCATAGCCGGAACTACTTCAAATAAATCAGCGACAATCCCATAATCAGCGACTTTGAAAATAGGTGCGTCTGCATCTGTGTTTATCGCAACAATGTATTTTGAAGAACTCATCCCCGCTAAATGTTGAATTGCTCCTGAAATGCCACAGGCGACATAGAGATTTGGAGAAACAGTCTTTCCTGTCTGCCCAACTTGGTCGGAATGTGGACGCCAGCCCGCGTCAACTGCGGCTCTTGAGGCTCCAACGGCGGCCCCCAAAGAATCTGCCAAGGATTCAATTACGGGATATCTCTCTGGACCACCCATTCCTCGCCCACCTGAAACAATAATCGATGCTTCTGTTAGCTCTGGGCGACCCGATGACTTTAGTTCGGTATGCGTAACAATCGAATATTTTGTGTCAGAAAGTGTTGCCACTTCAAAATCAATACTCGTGCAACTTTTTTTATTTTCGATGACTGGAAACACATTTGGTCTCAATGTGATAACAACTTTTTCACCTTTGGAAGCCAATTTCAACATAGCTTTCCCGGCATAAACAGGTCTCACGACTTCAATACGATTATTCCAATCCATTGAAATAATATCGCTAATCAGACTCGATTTTAATTTAGCAGCTAAAATCGCTGCCAACTCTTTTCCCATTGAAGTAGCAGAAAATAGTACAACATTCGCGTTAATTTTGCCAATTACATTTGAAATTGTCTGAGCGAAAACTGATGGAGAATATTCATTTGTGCTCTTAACAACCAATACCTCATCTGCTCCAAAATTACCTGCTGTTTCAGCGATATTTTCAGGGTTATTCGTAATTATAATTGTAGAAACGCTTCCAGCTGAAATGTCTGCAATTTTTCGAGCTGTGGAAATTGCCTCTAATGAAGACGATTTCACTACACCGTCTCGTTGTTCAATAAAAACTAAAAATTTGGACATCATCACCTCACTAAATAACTTTTGCTTCTTGACGAAGTAATTTTACGAGTTCTACTGCGGCGTCTGCGCTATTTCCAACGATTCGCCCCGCAGGTTTTTGTTTTGGATATGTCAATTCAATTATTTCTACATCCGTTTCATCCAGATTAATTTCTTTAATCTCTAAAGGTTTCTTTTTGGCTTGCATGATGCCTTTAAGCGCTGGATAACGTGGATTATTCAAGCCTTTTTCAGCAGAAATAACGGCGGGTAAAGTTGTGATTAGTGTCTCTGAACCACCCTCAATATCTCTCTTAACCGTTGCTTTCCCTTCACTTAAAACAATATCTCTCGCCAAATTAACAACCGGTAATTCCAATAATTCTGCAATAAGTCCTGGAACCTGTGAGCCATAGGCATCAATGGACATTTTGCCTGTTAAAATAATATCTGGAGATTCAAGTTTAATTTCTTCAGCTAAAATTTTTGCAACAGAAAATGGATCAACTAAAGCAAAATTACCAGTTTTTAAAAGCGTACCTCTATCAACGCCCATTGCCAACGCAGAACGTATGGAGGATTGAGTGCTATCGTCGCCAACTGAAATTGCTACAACCTCAGATTCTTCATTTGCTTCTTTAATTTGTAAGGCTTCTTCTACTGCATACTCATCATAGGGATTAAGTATGTATTTAACGCCATTGGAATTAATGGATTTTCCGTCATCTACAATTACAATTTTTGTTTCTGTATCGGGAACATGTTTTATGCATACTACGATTTTCATCTTATTTTCCTTATTTATATTTTCGGTTAATCATGCTGTTTAATGCAATTCTTTTTCTCGGGCAATGGTCATAAACGTCCAATCATCTTCACCTGGAAGAAAATATCCGAGTCCTTGTAATTTTTCAAGTAGCATTATTGGTTTTGCACTTACCATGCCACGGGGTTCGCTCTGAATCGTCAAACCATCAGAATACATACAAATTATGGATTTTTCATCAAGTATTCCACTTTCCCATTCAAATTGCATTTCATTAAAAACGCCAATGGGCGGTTGCGGTTCTAATGCAATAGAATGCAATAGATCTTGATTAATAATGACGGGGGCTGGCATGCCCGCACTCATGATTTTGTACGTGAACGTATCAATATCCAGTCGCATCAACGATAAGGCAACATTTAAACCAGTATTTTTTTGTCTATACAGCTTCGCATTCAAATCTTTCAACCAAGTTTCCGGTGGATAACTCTCATTTTCTAACATTTGAATATCAAATTTTAGAAATGTATTGAGGTAACTCGTTTCTAAGCCATGACCAGAGACATCACCAACTACAAAAACAAATAGATGGTCATTGCGCTTTAATATGCCACTGAAATCGCCTGAATATTCATGCTGGCCTATTGATTTTATTTCAACATCCAATCCTGGAATCTTAATATCTACATTCTGATCAAGTGATGCGGAAAAAATACGCGTCATCTCAATTTCCTCGGCATGTCGAGCAGCTAATGCTCGTTCTGTTTTGATTATAACTAAAACAGAAGACACTTTGGCTGCGATAACAAATGAGATGATCGCTAAGAGCGCATAAAACCAAGAACGCTGCCACAAGGGCACTAGAATAGTAAAGGATAGAGTCTCAATCGATTCCTCAAAACCTGCATTATTTTTTAATCTAAAATTGAGTGTGTAATCACCGGGAGCAAGCGCGCTAAGTTCCACCGAATTATCTTTATTTATTGCTTTCCATTTTGTTTTTGTTTCACTTAATAATCTGTATTGTATTTGATTATTGTGATTAATTAGGCTGGTCGATTCCACTTGTATTCGAAGATTTGGATGATTGGTTCGATAGTTATTTTTAAATGAAGCTACAGATTCGTTATTTTCAAAATAATAAAATATTAAACTTGTTTCAAATTTCGTTTTTGTAATTGCATCTATTTTGAAATGGGTAAGACCACCCATAGATCCAATCCAAATGTTGTTTCCTAGATTCTGTAATGCTCCACCGTTAAACTCATTGCTCGGGAGGCCGTCTTTAGTCGTATAATTCAACATTACGCCATTGATATCTTGAATGACCAATCCGTTTGCAGTTCCTAGGATGATGTTCTTTTTGGATGTTTGTCCAATTGAAAATATAATATTAGACGGCAAGCCATCACTAATATCTGTTTTTTTTAATAGGCCACCTGAGGACGCATCTTTTACAATATATCCACCATTCGTCGCCAAATGTACATTGTATGATCCGTCAATCAAAAGATCCCAAATATTATTTTGTGTTTGGTTCCCAAAATAATAGGGTGTTAGTTGACCATAATCTCCACTTATTAAGCCATTCGAAGTACCAATCCATACGTGACTATCTTTTGTTGCGATACATTTACATACTTGAGATCTTATTTTTTCCGTTCCCTTAGGCAGGTGCCAATAACCATCGGCAAAATAACGAGGATAATTTTCTGTTGCGACCCAAATCGTATCTTGTACACGTGCCAAGTCAAAAACAGGAAAATCAAATACTTTTTCCCAATGATTCATAGTCCAATTGTTTGAGTATTCAATAATCCAAGTCTCCTCATCAGATCCAACAATGAGATGATTTTCACTCCAATAATGCGAACTCCATATGAGGATATTTTTGGGAAGCGGAACCTTTGAAAAATACTTCGAATCTTTTGACATAAAAAGACCTGAATCTGTACTCACAAGAATTGTCCCATTGGGCAATGAAGAAATATGATTGATAATAGGTGATTCAAGTCCCGATATGGTTGTATAGTTTCGAAAAGAATGTGGTAATATTTGAAATAAACCATGCCCGTCAGAACCTAACCAATAGCTTCCCTCGTTGTCAATAATAGCAGCTTTATAACTATATTTTGGCAACCCTGATGATCTGTCAAAAACGAATAAATCATTGTTCTTCAATATAAACGGCAGGCCATTATAATCCGCTGCTAATAACTGATTGTCTCTAGCTGATAATTGGAGAGATATATTTCCTGATGAAATACTTTTAAATCCACTCTGGGAATAAGATAGTATTCCATTGATTGTACTTATCCATAAAGTTGAGTCCTTCGAAGCAAGGGCGAGAAAATTTCCGTCTCTTCTATTTTCTAATGTTACACTAAACGAATACAAGTGATGACTTGAAGCAATCCAAAGTGTGTCTTTATAAACCTCAAAAGCATGAAGCGTCTCTTTTTTCAAATCCTCAAATCTGGGTAATCGTTGTAAGGTATCAGCGATGATTTGAAACATACCATTATATGCTGTAGTAATAAGGAGTCTCTTCTTGTACTCGATAATTGATTTAATTTTAAATTGATGTGCATTCGATATCTGCTTAAAAGTGCCCCAATTATCTTTTTCTAGATATGATAATCCACCATCCAAACCGAACCACATTCGATTATTTGAATCTTCATAAATCGTTCTAACCGCACCATCCGATAATCCATTCGCTGTCGTGAATGCGTAATTACTATTTCCCACTAATAATGTCAATCCACCTAAAGTCCCCACCCACATTTGATTTTTTGAGTCTTGAAATAATACTTCAACTTGGGATTGAACTAAATCATTTTCGGGAGAAAACACACGAATCGGTAATTCTTGGGAAAAAGAATTTCCAAACCATAAAAGAATTAAGTGAACAATTAAGTATCGTTTAAAAATGTGAAATTTATCTTTCATGTTTATGCTTTTTGAAACTGCATAAGATTAGATAATTTAGTACAGCATATTAAATTAAAAAGCCACCCTTTTGTATTGAGTGGCTTTTTATACATTAAACTTTAAAAATTAAAACGAAATTCCAGTTTCAATAGATACTGTCGTAATCGTTTCATTATCTTGATCGATAATGCCACTACCATCTAAATCGCGGAATGATTGACGGTAATTCCAAGTCAAAAGAGCTCCGCCCATATCAATGGACAATTGGTATCCCATCAATGTTCCTTCCGATTTTAAATCCCATGGATCGCCCACGTTCATTCTGTTTAAGAATGCTTTTGCACCTTTAACTTTTGGAATAAGATCAGGTTTTATACCGGCTTCGGCCATAATACCCTTCACTTCTGTACCGTCGCCAGAACGCATATCTTGATAACCACCCATGATTGTCACAACATTAAAAAGATTAACATTGAGAGATCCAAAAACACCCCCAAGAGAAGGTGTATGATGTAATTTTTCATAACGTGTTTGAGGTGATAAACCAACGCCATCAACATTTACAAATGAAACGCGCTCGATATCATAGTTTTGATCAAAAAGACCATAAACAAAGTTACCGCCTGTCATTCTATATTCGAGACTCATATCAACAATTTTAAATAGATTCGCTCTGATGCCTGGTGCGGCAAGTCCCCATCCGTATTCATTTGGTATTAATTCAAAAATATCACTATCATTTTTTACGTAGGAACTGTCTTGTCCGCCCATATAGGTACCGAATTCACTAAAAATAAATAAGTTCAGCCAATCCTTATTTAAAACAGGATAACCAACGTCAAAACTGAGTCCATAAATGCCACGAGGATTATCATGTATATTAAATGGGTCGTTTTTAGCATCAATAGATGTATCCAGAGGATATTCGGTATATCCTGAGATTTCTGTCTCAGAAATATCTATTGTATTGCCATCATTAAATACCCATACAACATCGGTTACGTTATCACCATCTAAATCACCATCAGATTCATCAGGAAGTCCGTCGCCATCCGTATCTTTAGAGTAGGATGCATCATCTGCAAAATCATCAACTAAATCAGGGAAACCATCGCCGTCTGCATCTTTTAGTCCAAGATATTGGTTTTGATCCGAAACTAACGTCGCACCAATCGCTAATTTGCCTAAAGAATAAGTAGCCCGAATTCCTCCTAATCCAAATGCCAATTCGGGATCCGTTGTGAATTCTTTGAAGTCAGCTATAAGTGCTTCAATACCTACAGGACCAACTTTTCCACCAAAATGCGTCCCTATTTTTTTAATGGATGGATATTCCATAGCGTTGTTATATCCTGTCATAAATAGACCATAGCCTAAGGTGGAATTTGTTAAGGTTCCAACTCTAGCGAAAAGAGGATCACCAGGAGCTCCCCATCGAACGTACATTATTTTATCGAGAATATCACCCGCATCATTCCAATCGTCTTTACGGATATTTCCATCTTCATCCATATATAAAATTACGTCTAAACCGACACCTAATTTCCCGATATTAATATCGGGGCGTAATGCGATTTGATTATAAAGTTTACCGTCAATCGTGACAGCTCCAAAGCCAGCATTCATACCAACATTTTCACCCAACTTGCCGAGTAATCCACCTCCACCTTCTTCTTCAGTTTCAGTTTCAGTTTCAGTTTCAGAACTTGGAGGCATGTCAGTAGGGGCAGTAACATTTGGAGGTGTAACGCCATAATCTTCAGCATCTTCTTCCACTAATGTTTCTTCAATTACGATATCTTCATCACCTGTAATAGTACTATCTGTAGCGGTACTGTCCGTTGCGACTTCATCACTTGTTTCTTCGTCACCTGCATCGCCAAATTCTTCTTCAGGATCGAGTGGAATGTCTCCATCTTCACTTGGTCCTGAATCCAGACCACCAGAATTTGTCGAATTTGCTGTTTCGCCAGCCGGTACATCTACGGTCATTCCCGTAATGCTGTTGGCGACTTCAACGAGACCCTCGACAACAACAACTTGGTCACCATCTTCCCCAGAATTTGTCCAAAACTTGGTTCCTTTAATAGAAGCAACTGACGTAGGTGTCTGGAGCGTAAAACCATAATCGGAAGTTTTATTATATTCCGTCAATAATTGGCCATAATCCAAGCTGACGTGAAAAGATTCACCATTATCGTTTGGTGTCAAACGTAAACCCATGTCCGTATTAGGGCGCAGTTTTAATTGACTTTTGTCATCAACTAAAAATAATACGGCAAAGCCTTCGCCAACTTTAACACGATCACCATCTTCGATAATTGTACCGAGGCTGGCTTGAACATCATATTCAAATGTACCTGATTTTTTCAACATAACATCGCCTTGCACTTTCGATATTACGGCTAGCTTGTCAGCAAATGTTTGACTTACTAGTACTACCAAAATAACTGCAATTTTTAAACTGTACCTAAACATCATAGTCTCTCCTATTTCTCATTATAGATATAACGTTTCATTTTCCCGCAAAGATAGTTTGGAAAACGATGAAGTGTAATAATATTTATTATTAAAAAGGGATCAAATTGAGCCCTTTTTAATATTATTATTTGTTTATTTTAAGCTTTATAATACCGTTCGTTGTATTCTTTTACCATACGATAGGCTGTAAAATGGATACCTGCTTTTATAGAAGCGCGCATCATTTGCATCCATTCACCATTTTTTCCATAATAGGCAGGAATGACTTTTTCTTCTAGAAGTTGATATAAATGTTCCGCATCCGAGTCATCATCAGGGAAATCAGGATTCCCGACAGCCCAACCATTTTTCCCTTCATCAACACCTTCAGCCCACCAACCATCCACAACTGATAAATTTGGGATACCATTAATAGCGGCTTTCATGCCAGATGTCCCTGAAGCTTCGTTTGGACGTAGCGGTGTGTTTAACCAAACATCAACACCGGATGTAATGAGTTTGCCAAGCCACATATTGTAATTTTCCAAAAAAACAACTTTTACGAATCCCCGAAGTTTTTCAGAATTTTGAATGATTTCTTGAAGTATCGCCTTCCCATGATCATCCATTGGATGGGCTTTGCCAGCGAAAATAAATTGGATTTTCTTATGTGCAATGGACTGCAAACGCTCCATATCTTTAAAAATTAACCATGCGCGTTTATAGGATGCGGCTCGACGTGCAAATCCTATTGTCAAAACATCATTTGACAATGCTCGTTGGGTTTGAGAATTGGCATAATCCAATAAAAATGATTTTTGTCCTTGATGAGCATGCATTAATTCTTCATCGGAAATTTTGTCGATGTCCATCAAGCGATACGGATTTTGACGCCAATCAGGGAAATGACGATCATACAATTCCTTAAACATTTTGCCCATCCAATACTTGTGATAGACACCGTTCGTAATATGGCCGATTTTGGATAGAGGGAATTGTTCCCTAGCAACGACACCGTGTAATTTTGAAACACCATTCGCTTCACGGCTAAAATGCAGTCCAAGTTCAGTCATATGAACACGCGAGCTCAATACAAGGGAAGGAAGCTTAATGTCTTTTGGCGTGAGGTGCCCAAGAAGTTTTTCAACGCGTTCCAATCCAAAATGATCATGGCCAGCAGGAACTGGAGTATGTGTTGTGAAAACGCAATGCTTGCGAACTTCATCTTCATCATACTTGAATTTTTTTAATAATTCCAATGTTAAAAATGAACAATGACCTTCGTTCATGTGATACGTTTCAATATCTGAAAATCCAAGCTTCTCAAGCATCCGAATACCACCAAAACCAAGAATCGCCTCTTGTAAAATCCGATGATCTTTATCGCCGGAATAAAGACGAAGTGTTATTTTCCGATCCTCAGGATGATTTTCAGGTAAGTCAGTATCTAAGAAGAATACTGAATTTTTATTCCCATTGAGTCCCTTTACACTATGCTCCCAAGCTTGAATGTAAACAGGGCGTTTACGCAATGTTAACTTTACTTTTTCAGGATGTCTCGTAAGTAGTGGATCGGGATCAAAGTCAGAATAATATTCTTTTTGCATGCCTACATCATCCATACGCTGTGTAAAATAACCTTGCTTATACATTAGAGTAATAGCAACGAGGGGAATTTCTTGGTCAGTAGCGGCTTTAATATGGTCACCTGCTAAAACACCGAGCCCCCCACTATAGGTATGCAAGCTCGGTGAAATACCGATTTCCGCGGAAAAATATGCAACTTTGGGGTTTATTTTTGTCATAGGATTAAAGCTCCATCTAGTGAATTCATGTTATTTTTATTTAAATGATGTAATTTTTATTTTGAAATTAAATGATAACTCTTCATTTGGATTGATTTGAACCGTAGTATTCCAAAGTAAACTTGATGCTTGATAAATGCGCTCAAAACCCGCTTCTGACATAGAAATTGTCTCAATGGGAGCGCGAATCATTTCTGCGGGTTTGTCCCAAGAAAGATTAATTTTGAGATTGTCCCATTCGTCTATTAAAGCAATTTTCGTGATGCCTTTATCCGTCGATTGTGTGTTGAGCGTTTCACCTGTTTTATTCACTTCAGGCAGATCGTAATATCGATCAGGACTATTTCCACCCAATAATCCGAAATTAAATTCCATCCCATATACACCCGAATAAGTTTCCGTACTTTGATTTAATATCGTAACGGATAACGCTATTTCGTCGTCTTTCAGAGAAACAGATTTTTTTAATTGAAATGGCAAATTATGTACTCGTCCAGCAGCCGAAAATTGCACACTAGAACCCATGATGTCACTCTCAAAGCGTTGTTTATAGAAATCACTTTGTTCCGCAAGACATCCCCTATAAAAATCTGACTCCAACTCGCCTAGAGCTAAAAAATGGTCCTGAAACGAGAATCGTGGCAAGGCATCAACGAAAAGCTTGTCTTGGAGACCCTTTTCCTTCGTCAATATAATGTCATGAATCGATTTCCCTGATGTGTCGTCATTATTCGCCAATGCAAGCTTATGATGATAGGATTCACCGTATCGACGCAATGTGTTCGACACATTGAAATGGGCGGGCAAATAATCTATCTCCCGAATAATGCCTCCCTTTTCCTGCAAAAAGAGTTGAAGTGTCTCGCTTGTCATTTGAATTTCGTTCGCACCATCAAAGTCGATATCTTTTGTCTGAATTTTATGTTCTGCATCAAGACTATTTAAGATTTTTTCGGCTTTGAGAATATTTTCATAGAGTCCATGTCGCAAATGAGGCAAATAAAGACCGCCGAAAACGCCATGCCAATATCCACAATTACATTGCGCATGGTATATAGCATCCGTCGCACTATTAAATTGTTCTTCCGTTAAAAGTGGTTTTGCATCTCGGACACGATTCGACACGCTTTGCATCCGTTTTTGCATCCAATTCGCTTCTTCATATTTTGTAAAAAAGTTACGCCACATGCCACCTCTAACAAAAGGACGAAGTTTTTCCATTTTGTTTTCATCCTCTAATTCGTGTACAAACGATTCTAGTTCGATACCTAATTTGGCAGGTAATGTCCATTGTGACATCTCAAAATAGCTTGCCGTTGGTAAATAGACAAGTCCGCGAGAATGTTGTGTGGTATAGTAATTTTTAAAGGTAGTGGTCTTAATCCAGTCGCTGTTATCTTCTAGAGCTGTAAAGAATCTATCGAGCCATTTTTGTTCATAAACGGTTTCGTATGTTTGGGGCCAAAGTCCGAATTTTTCACCATCATCTGCCATTACCAAGACATTATTGCCCTCTTCTGTTGCATGCTTTCGTAATTCATCAATCGTCGCTTGCGGATCTTCAAACGGCATTTTATAGCGCAATTCTTGACTAATAGGAAAAACACCCAGTCGTTGACCATTTTCTTCGGTTAAATAATAGCCTGTCAAATCTTCTTTTGGGATGCCTGCTGTGCTGAAATGATAGTCATCAACGACAACATATTGAATGCCACTATCGGCAATTGGTTGGACTAGATGCGGTTCCCAAACACGCTCAGTCAGCCATGAACCATGGATATCATAGTGAAATTTATCCTGAAAATATTGCCGCATCATTTTGATTTGGCCGACTTTGTCTTCATTAGGAATCATCGATAAAATGGGCTCATAGAATCCGGCACCGAGAAGTTCAATATTACCGCGCTGCACTAATCTTTTCAATTGCGCCATGACCTCAGGCCGATGAATATCGAGCCATTCAATGAGCGAGCCTGTAAAATGGATTGCCATAGAAATACTTGGATGCTTTTCAAGGACATCCATAAATGGGATATAACTTTTGTCGCAAGCGAAATGGAATACATCGTCAAAATTACCGACAGGTTGGTGATTATGGATTCCGAAAATAAATTGAATTTTTTTCATTTTGGACAGGCGCCTTTGAATTTGTCTTTAAATATTTTTACACTCGATATCATTTTCAATGGTATCAATTATACGTTGTAATTGTTTTACTACTTTAGCGGGATGTCTCCCAACGGCGGTTTCATCAGTCAATACTAGACCTGAAACACCACTAAATATTGCGGAAGCAACATCATTAATTTCGCCTCGAGTTGGGGTCTCAGATTCTCGCATTGAGTCGAGTAGTTGCGTCGCAATAAAAATTGGCTTTGCGTATTTTGTTGCTAGACGTGTCGCTTTTTTCTGAACGAGTGGTACTTTTTCCATTGTTGTTTCAACGCCTAAATCTCCTCGAGCAATCAAAATACCGTCGTAAGTTTTTATAATTTCTTCTAGATTATCAACAGAAGAAACGGTTTCAATTTTTGCCAAGATTGGTACACGAATGTTTTCGTTTTGCATAATATTTTCAAAAATCGTATAATCTTTTTCTGTTTGGACAAAAGAATGTGCTATACAATCAGCACCTTGATGCAACGCAAAAACAAGATCCGATTTATCTTTTTCAGAAAAAGGAATTAATTTCAATTCGACACCAGGGAAATTAACACCTTTTCGAGACTCAATGATGCCTCCCCTAACAACTTTTGCTTTTAGGGAGAATGACGTTAATATTTCAATTGTTTCGAGTTCGATTTTGCCATCATGAATAAATATTCTTCCCTCACCAATTTTTCGAATAAATTCGAAATCCCCTGTCACTATTATGGCTTTATGAGGTGAATCGATTTCTTTTTTCGAAATTATTATGTCGTCATCAACTTCTAAGATTAAAGGCGATGTGAGTTGTTGTACTCGGATTTTACTACCTGCTAAATCGATTAATATTTTAGGGTGATCTGTATTTTTCAATTCTTTCCATTGACGAATTTTTGCGATGATATCAGTATAATACGTTTGAGAATGGTGTGCCATGTTCAGTCGAATAAAATCAGCTTGTGTGTCGAGTAAATCAGAAAGACCCGCTCCCTTGTCAGAAGCGGGTCCTAGTGTTGCTATTACCTGTGTTCGTCTATAATTTGTCAACTTAATCCAGGTCTCGAATAAGTCCCATCAAGTCAACGACTCTATTTGAATATCCCCACTCATTATCATACCAATTTAATGTACGAACAATGCGTTTACCCACAACACGCGTAAATGAGGCATCATAAATAGATGAAAATGGATTACCAATAATGTCAGAAGAAACCAGATGATTTTCTGAATATTGGACAATATTCTTCATGCGATCTGTTTGACAGGCGGCTTTTACGGCTGCGTTAATGTCTTCAATGGTCACATCTTTTTCGAGTTCGCAAACAAGGTCAACGACGGAGCCATCAGGAACAGGAACGCGTGCTGCAAGACCGTCTAGTTTACCATTTAAAACAGGTAAAACTTTTCCAACAGCGCGGGCTGCACCCGTTGTGGTTGGGATGATATTTTCGGCTGCTGCTCGGGAGCGGCGCCAATCTGAATGCGGTACATCAGCAAGACGTTGGTCATTTGTATAGGCATGCGTCGTAGTCATCACACCTTCTTTGATGCCAAAATTATCATTTAATATTTTAGCCATTGGTGCAAGGCAGTTTGTTGTGCAAGAAGCATTTGAGACAATCAGGTCAGATGCTTTTAACTCATTTTCGTTCACGCCAATAACAATAGTATTATCAATCTCATCTTTTGAAGGGACCGTTAGAATAACGCGCTTAGCACCCGCTGTTAAGTGCATTTGAATCTGCTCACGTTTTCTAAAAACACCCGTTGCTTCCACGACCACATCGATGCCCAAATCACCCCAAGGCAATTGTTTAGGATCTCTCTCGCTAAACATTTTAACTTTCGAATTCTTTGTAATCATCATGTCATCTTCGATTTTTGCTCCACCAGGAAGTCGTCCCATTACGGTATCATAGCGTAGTAAATATGCCAAGGCATTATGATCAAATAGGTCATTGATGGCAACTACATCTATATCATCTCTTTTTTCAAGAATTCTGAAAACAGAACGTCCGATTCGGCCAAAGCCATTTATTGCAATTTTCATGCGTTGCCTCCTTTACCATCCAATTTTCCATATATTTTTACGACATCTAGAATGCGAGCTGCTTGAGCTAAACTATTGTCATACCAAGAAAGTGTTTTCACCATTCTACCTTTTGTTTTAAGCGTTGCGAGCTCATCAAATACAACCGATTTTCTATTTCCGATGACATCGCTGGAAACAATTGGGTCATGGACAACTTCTGCAACATCAGGAATTTTATTTAAACCCGCTTCAATGGCAGCATTAAATTCTTCAACGGTATCGGGTATTCTTGTCAGTACGGACGATAAATCCAAAAGTGAGCCCATTCCAACGGGTACGTTCAAAGCTGAGCCGTCAATTTTTCCAGCGAATTTAGGCAAGATTTTCTCAACGAAAGAAGTCGCACGCGAGATATTAGGAATAATATTTTCGGCGGCGGAACGACTGCGACGAAAGTCTTTAGCGACACGATCACGGATAGGCTGATCGCTTGTATAAGCATGAATCGATGTCATCATGGCATACTCAATGCCAAAGGCATCATCAATAACTTTTAGCATGATAGCTAAAGCGTTTGTTGTAGCGGAACCGGCTGAAATAAACACATCGCTCGCTTTTGCTGAATCGTCATTAATGCCAGGAATGATGATTGCATCAATATCATTCGTGGGTAAACTTGCAAGAATTACACGTTTAGCGCCTGCTTTGATATGGTCAGCCATGTCTTCTTTTGTTGAGTATTTTTGAGTCGTGTCAATGACATAATCAACATCTAACACATCCCAGGGGACATCTGATGGAGCAATGCCTTTAACCATTCTTGTTTTTTGCTTACCACAAACAAGATAGTTGCCATCAATCGACACTTCTTTTTGATCAGGTAAACCTTCTGCATTGAGTAAGTAATGAAGAATTTCTGGTTTCCCAATATCGCTAATGGCGGTAACATCGACATCATCAAGTTGAGTTGAAAGACGGTAGATGTCTCTCCCGATTTCCCCAAAACCCATGAGCCCTATTTTAATTTTGCCCATTTTTAACCTCCTATGTAAATAATTATTGTTTTTGTTTTTTTGTGTAGTGCGAATCGCAACATAATTTTAAAAATGTAGAATTCAGCTTTTGTTGGACGTTATTTGTTGCCCTATTAATAAATCGTCCAAAACTCTAATATCACCCTCTAGCATTTCGGCTAAAACACTACTAACGTTAAGTTTAAACCGCTGACCTAACAGCGTTAAATCCAAAATAATATAGTTTAATGCAATGGATACAATGGCGCTATTCTTTGTCCATGCTACTTTGTTTGTAGGTAAATTTTCGACTCCGCCAAGCAATGCAGATGTTCGATCGACAACAATGAGTATCTTTTTATTCCACATTTTTTCCAGTTCCGAACTATCAAAATTGTAGCAAAATACTTGTCCAATTTTATCTTGAATATTACAAAATGAAAAGACAACGATTTTAATCCCTCTCGCTTCTGCTTGGCGCAAGTCTGGCATTAATTTATTGTATTCTGAGTTCCAGCAGGAGATATAAATATTTTGTTGAGCATTTTGGATAAGAGCGCGCGATTTTTCAATCATATTATCGTAACCGCGAATATTCCATAAATCGCCCACTTCCATTTCGGTATCAATATTTTTTAAGCTCGCTTTTAACTCAAGCATGTTTCCAGAGAATTTTGACTCTAGGTATTCAAATAATTGATCAGGGGGTAGCGGAATATATCGTGTAGGATTGGTATCAATAGCACTTACAAGCCCGTTTGTTTCCAAGCGTTTCAAAATTTCGTATATTGCTGAGCGGGGGATACCACTTTTGCCACTTATTTCATAACCAGTAGCTGGGTTCGTCTGAAGTAGAGTAAGGTATGCTTTGCTCTCGTTTGCAGTGAATCCGAATGTTTTGAGTGCTATTATGTGTTTACGTTCCAATGCGTGCCTCATGTCATAGTTACTAATAATATATATAGGTTTTTAGGGATTGCTAATAGTAAATTAATATACAATAATTTTCTAATATATCTGCGTTGTTTTTAGCATTTTTATCTCAATTCTCATTTTAATTATAGATACTTATTTGAATTCCCTTGACATTATTCGACTGATGAGTCTAATTGTGGGACAATGCTTAAAACAGTAAAATCAACTCTCGCTCTCTCTTTTGCCCTATTATTTTGGTATATCGGGGCGAGTGTTCTTATTTGGAAAGGACATTCTTTAGCCCAAACAGCCATACAATTGGAATCAAATATATTTAACTATTTGACAATTTTGACAATCGGAATTTGTATTGCAATACTAAAAACTAAACTCGTCTTTTTTAATAGCGCCCACAAAAATATTAATCGAATTTTACAGTTAAAAAATGTTCAATGGTGGAATATATTTTCAGGAAAATTTGTTATTGCCCTCATTATAATGGTAACTGCTGGGGTTCTTTTATCTCGATTTGCACAAGGACAATATTATTTAATGATTGCTATTGCATTGCTAGATTTCAGCATTGGCTTTGCCTTAATATTTAGCAGCTATCCCTACGGAGAAGTATTATTCTTTAAGAGAAAATGATCTTTTTAAATCCTGCAAACGTTTAGTCTATATTGAATTGAAAGAATTTTTTAAAATATCCAAAACTCGTTAAAAATAGACCTGTTCCCATTGCAATGTAGGACGGAATTTTGAAAATTTGCGGTAGTAAGTTTGTGTTTCTAATAACGATTCCCATGGTCATCATAACAGCAACCAGTAGGTAACTTTTTTTTGCTTGAAAATGCAGAATATGTGAAGATTCTGGTAATGACATAATACGACTCGAATTCTTTTGCATAACACGGTTTAACCCAAAAACAGCAATCATTAACCCTATAAAAAGCCCTTCTGCTGGTAGCATGAATGAATAGTGTGAATCAACTTTTAGAAACCAATTAAAAGCGAGAATATTTAAAAATAGGCCCACTCCGCTCCAAAGAATTCCTGAAATAAGAAGTAAATATTTTTTAGACACGTTTAACATGTTTCGTTCTTTGTCTGGCATTTATTCAGTGTTAATTCGGCCCATCCATTGACCAAGAGAATGAGCCAATGACTTGAGCATCAACTTTTGTGGATTTTGGTGTATCATCTGGGATTAAATTTGTATTTTGGTTTGAGCTATTGAATCTCCAGACATGATCTAAATTTTCCATATAACGTGGATTATATATCTCAAGGAGTTTATCAGCATGGGATCCATGAAAAGAAATCAATTCATCCGTTAAGGCCGTTGACCAAATTCTTAATTCGTGGACGAGTCCAGTAAAAGTGTTATCAGCCTTTGTACTGCCCTCATCGAAGTCTGCTCCAAGTAGCATTCGCGTTAAATTATTTTCGGTTAAAAAGCTGCGCTCTTTTTGGAGTCGTCGACTCCCATCGACATAGGCATTAATATAGGTGCCGTCCCAACTACACATAAGCGAATGGAATTCACCGTCTAAAATATCGCCGGTAAAACTAATCCTTGATTGTTCATTTTTCCAAAATACGATTAATTCACTCGTGTTAATGGGATCTGCAAATATCGCTAAAGCGTTTGATTGATTCTGTCCTGGGAATTGGAATATACAAGGGGCACCGTTTTGAGCCTCGTCAATACGAAACCAAATTTCAATCGTAAAACCATTGGTATATTCGCTTAAATCAACACCATTAATTTCCACATATCCTTCATTGTCCGTTTCTGAAATAAGTTCTAAAGACGGCCAATATGTGTCTTTGCCACAGGCCACTATTCCTAAAAAAACGATTGTTAGAATAAAAATATTCTTAACGATATTTTTTCTTTGTTTCAAAATCAAAATAATGTCTCAACCTCAATAATATTACTTTGATCCGAAATATTACCGTAATTATCCTCGGTCCAAATACAAAAATAGTATCGAAGTCCACTTTGCAAATTTTCTATGGTCGCATTGGTTGAGCCTGTAACACTCATATGTAAATTGCTTCCCTCGAGGCTTAAGCTATCTGCATAAAAATCGCTGTAAATATGATATGTATTGCCTGGTTGAGTCGTATTCCAATTTAAAGATGCGCTATGTGACGTAATGTTCGTTGCTGCATTCAATTGAACTTGCTCCGGTAAAATACCTTCACCTTCATAATTCCCTGACATATTCCCACGCTCAAAATTCCCCTGTCCGTCAACAACTAAAATACGATACCCATAGAGTCCTGAGTTATGCGTTACACCCGTATCAATAAATTGTTGAGTTGAAGCGCCTGATATCACCTGTACGACGACAGAGTCATCAGCAAAAGGAACATGAGGTAATGGATTAGGAATATTATCAATTAAATATTGCTTATTCCCATTTACACGGACATAGAGATTGCTATATCGCACTAATTCGTAATGGTCAAAATAAGCTTCTGATTGATTTGCCCACGCCCAATTAACGATGAGATTACCCGATTCATTGATTGTAACATCATTCACATTTACTCGATACAATTCACGGACATGTTGAAATTGGCTATTGCTTTGCGCTACGCCGCCATTTGTGTCCCGAACGGTGATGGCGTATTCGTAAATTGTTCCATAGTCGCCATTGTTATCGCTGTATTGAAGTGTCGCTTTTGTGTCGATTGATGTTAGTGTCTCCCATGATCCTGTGATTCGTCGTTGAACATCATAAAAAACAAAATCATTCGCGGGTGAAGAATACTGCGACCAATTTATCGTAACATTATAGTCGCCTGATTGAGCTGAAAGCAAGGTTACGGGAACAATTTTCTGAGTCCGCCCTGTTTTTTCAACACTCGTTTTTTCTTCTAAAGAATCAATCGTTATAAGAGTATAGGTATAATCCGTATCCTGATTGAGATTGACATCATGATACGACGAAATCAAACGTCCATCTAGTTCTGCCACAATTTCACTATTGCCGTTATGACTATGGATAACGCGATAACCCAAAACATCATTGTCCGAAGATGGATTCCAATTTAATGTAATTTCATATTTCCCAATATTTGTCAAATTATTTAGTTCAACGGCTTCAAGGGGAAGCGTTTCGCCTGAAACACTATTCGTCAAGTATTTCACTCCTCGTGTATCTTCAATCACCAAACCATAAGTATAATTCGTTGTCTGCTTAAGGTTCGCGTCATTATGGTTTATCGAAAAGCGACTATTTATGATGGCTATAGGCGCTATTGAGGTATCAATGATGTCAGATTCACTTCGATAAATGAGATAGTTTTTAAAATAGAAATCGTCGGTTTTATCCCATCTCAGAGCAATTGCATGTTTTGCGACAGCATCAATATTCACCGTAACAGTGTCCGTCAATACACCGATTTCACCATAGTCCACATTCGATAAAGCTGACGGCAATGAATCATCCACAACGATGACAGCATAGTAATATCGTCCGACGTCCATATTGTTTAAATTGTCTATAAAATTGACGCTATCGCGTGCATAAATATGGTGAAATACTCGATCTCCTTGCGTTGTAAATTCCAAACTATCTCGTAATAGTAGATAATGCCCAAAATTGGCATCTTTCGATTTGGTCCAGAAAATTTCCAGCCTGTATTTATCAAAATAGGGTTTCACATTCGGAGCTCGAATAAATGCTATTTGTGATGGCAGCGGCGGAACACCTATATTATTTATTTTCACTTGTCGCGAACCGGTATGATTAATCAAACCCACCTGATCCATCGCAACGGCGTCTAAATCAGGCAATGAATCACCATTATTATATTGATGCGTATCCCAATTAAATGACCAAATATCGCCAGCGTGTCGTTGCGCAACGCCAAGCGTATCATTATGAAGAAGGAAAACGACACTCGCCATAAGATTGTTGTCATACGCTTTGACTTCAAGGGTGTAAATACCACTTACGTTTGCATTAATGACGCTCGGACTAATCCACGTAATCGTCGGCGGAACGGTGTCAATTTTTTCTTTTGCTTCTGTACACGAAAACAAAATGACTACTTCAACCAAAACCAGTAAATATAGGAACGTTCGTTTTACCATTATATTGTCAGTATGGGGTTATCCTGAATTTCTTTCATTTCGTTTAAAATTGACATCATCACTTTTTCATCCGTTTCAGGCAAGCGAAGACGTGATCGCAATTCATTTAATCGTGTCTTTTGTTTAATTTGTTTAATCGCAATAATACAATCTGTCGCTTCTTGAACGCTTGCAGGAATAGCTCCAGAATTGGCATAAAGTCCTGACACAATATTAACGAAGGTCTGATTTTGCAGTTCATCCATTAGCCTGCGTGGATTAATAGGGAATTCTTTTTTACGGAGTCGTCCCCGAATAAATTGGAATAATTCTTTATATTTTAGGATCTTAATAAATTCATCATCTAAAGAATCCAGCAACCATTCCAAATATTCTTTCACATCAAATGATTCATCTTTTCCATCATTTTCATTTGATAAATGTAGTCTCAAGAGGCTTAACTCAGCTTTTTCCTGCTTTTCGTGGATGCCTTTGGGCTGTTCAATTTGCGCTTCTGCCTGATGCTGGGAGCGCTGATCTCGAAAAAATTCTCGTCGTTCTTGAGGCGCAACTTTTTGCTGTAAAACTGTTTTAATATTGCTAGCATCAAGCCCCAATCCTTCGGCAAGTTGCTGCGCTAAAAGTTCTCTTATAATTGAATTATCAAGCTGAGAGAGGTCGTCTAAAAAGCTATTGATGAAGGTATTTTTTCCATTAATACTTTTGAGCGTATCGCCTCGCCACGAAAGCACGTAATCCATATAATCAACTGACGAATCAATTTTGCGTTGAAATGCTTCCGCATCATGATGGTCAAAAAAACTGTCCGGATCTTCGCCGTTTTCGAGAACCATGATTTTAACATCCAGACCTTCATTCAATAATAAGCGTCCGGCTTTTTCGGCGGCGACTCGTCCAGCATTATCGGAATCATAGCATAGAATGGCTTTGTCTGAGAATCGTTTCAAAAGTTTGGCTTGTTGCAGTGTAAACGCTGTCCCAGATCCGGCAACGCCATAATGGAATCCTTCTTGAAAAACCCGCATCATGTCGAAATAGCCTTCCATAACGATGGCTGTTTTCTTTTTCCGCATCGCTTCTTTAGAAAGATGAAGTCCGTATAAAATATTACTTTTGTGATAGATGGGCGTCTCTGGAGAGTTCATATACTTGGCGTTATCTTCTTCTTCAAATATCCGTCCGCCAAAAGCCGTCACTCTATTATTTAAATTATAAATAGGAACCATCAGACGACTGCGAAAACGATCATATAAATTGCCTTGCTGATTAACACTAATGAGACCGCTCATTTCCAGAATATTGCGAGGCAAACCAAGTTTCATAGCCTCCGTTGTAAAGGTGTCCCAACGATTCGGTGCGTAGCCTAATTTAAATTGTTTAATGCTCTCTTCGCTGAGTTTACGCTGACGAAAATAGGCCAGCGCATTCTCGCCCTCTTTATCAAGCAAGATGCGTTGAAAAACGCGAGCCGCCAATTCATGGAGATTATATAGCTGCGCATTTTGGTCGTCATTTGCAGCACGTGGCGCTGATTCTTCAATAGTAATATTGGCCCGCTCTGCAAGATTCCGAACCGATGAGATGAAATCCAGATTTTCAATTTCCATCATAAAATTGATGACGCTGCCGCCTTTTCCGCATCCAAAACAGTGATAAATTTGCTTTTGCGTACTGACACTAAACGAGGCTGTTTTTTCGTCATGAAAAGGACATCGACCAAAATAATTTGTACCGGATCGTTTGAGTTGGACATATTCAGAGACAACATCGTAAACATCATTGGCTTCTCGAACTTGCTCAATTATATGTTCAGGAATTCTCGCCATGTTACAATGTAATAATACCGCTGCTAGGTACAGCACTTTTTGTGAATTTCTGCAATTCGAATACTACAATTTTCATTGAATCTTAGACCCTTAATTCAATATATGTTATCCCGGCACCGCCTTCGTCAAAACCGCCTAATGCAAATTTCTTAACGCCACGATGCGCGCTTAATGTTTCGCTTACAATCTTTTGTAAAACGCCGGTCCCTTTTCCGTGAATCACTTCGAGTTTGTCGAGATTTGACAATGTGGCATTATCAACAAATTGTTCAATTAATTCGATGGCTTCATCGGCGCGTTTTCCACGAATATCGAGGCGCATACCTGTTGAAGGTGAGCGATTTACGAGGACGACAGAGTCCTCATGCTCTTGGTCATTATTTTGTCCTTTTTCCAACCATTCTAAGGGAACCGTCATTCGTTTTCCTTGGGCATCTACATTAATTTTTCCCTTTTTTATCGTGGTATCGAGAATCGTTCCGTTAATATCAAGAGGCACAATTTTGACACGCATTCCTTCGAAGAATTCATTTTCTTTGATGACTTTACTGGACTTTTCTTGGTCGTAAATTGTTGTTTTCCATTGAGCATTCACTTTAATCAGCTCATCTTTCGCTGATTTTATAGATTCTGCACTGGCCTGCTCATCTTTGATGTCTCGAATGGTTTGTTCCAACTTTTTGCGCGTTTTTGCGAGTAATTCTTCTGCGTGTCGTTGGGCTATTTGCTTGGCTTTTTTCTGCTCTTTTTGGATGTCTTTCAGCAGCGCATCTTTCTCGTTTTCGACAGATTTCGCCTTCCGATGCAACATTTCTAATTCTGTTTTGTAATGCTCATTTTCTTGAAGTGATTTTTCAAGACTTCCAATAAGATTTTCCAGGCGTTGATACGGACTACCACTTTTTGATTTCGCTTCATCTATGATGGATTGTTTTAATCCCATTCTTCGAGCGATTTCTAAACCATAGGAACTTCCTGGAATTCCTTTGCGAAATAAATAACTGGGTCTCAAGTTTTTTTGATCAAAATCCATTGAACCATTGGCAAATCCCTTTTGCTCATGCGCGACGACTTTTAAGGAGCCCAAGTGTGTCGTTGCTATAGTCATGCATCCTGCATCATTGAGGAAATTTAATAAAACTTCTGCCAAAGCGGCACCTTCATTTGGATCGGTTCCTGTGCCTAATTCATCTAAAAGGATCAGTGAATTCTCCGTGGCATTTTCCGTAATACGGACGATAGATTCCATGTGAGCGGAGAATGTTGACAAATCATTGAGAATACTTTGCTGGTCGCCGATGTCCGTATGAATCGCATCAACACGGGGAAGAATACTGCCATTGTCGGCAGGAATGGGAATGCCAGAATTGGCCATTAGCGTTAAAAGTCCCGCCGTTTTAAGCGCGACGGTTTTACCACCTGCATTGGGTCCCGTAATGACGAGGGTCATTTCGTCTGTCGAAAGCTCTAAATCCAACGGCACAACTTTTCGCTGCGCTTCTAAGATTGGGTTCCGACCTTGAATTATTTTGATATGGCGCCGTTTCAATTCGGGAATAATAGATTTTACGTCCATTCCGTACAATGCAATGGCGGCATGAAAATCGACTGTTTCGAGTTGTTTATAATTTTCAATAATCGTTGATTGTTCGAGGGACAACTGCGCCGTTATTTCTTTTAAAATGCGTTCTATTTCCAAAACTTCTTCATTTTGGAAAACCTTTATCTGGTTACTCATTTCGATAATTTCGTAGGGTTCAATAAATGTCGTTGAGCCTGTATTCGAAATATCCGTAAGAACCCCTTTAACAGAGCGCTTTGCCGATGTTTTTACGGGGAGAACCAAACGTCCACCCTTCACAGTCGCTTGAGGATCTTGCAGGATACCTTCTTTGAAAAGCGTCGCTGTCAATTCGTCCATACGCTTGCGTATTTTTTGTTCATAGGATGCAATTTGACGTCGAATACGCCGAAGTTGCGACGATGCAGAGTCAAGGACGTTTCCGCCAGCATCAACGGTTTCAAGAATACGTTTCTCGATTTCTTTATTGATACCTATTGCTTGATAATGATTGAGCCATGGCGATGTTTTATCCGCATCATTCGCTTGAAAAAACAATTTTATCAAGCGACTTTGTTCGAAAATATTTCCAATATTAAACACTTGAAGAGGTGAAAGTTGAGTCCCCTCGATACCTAAAAGTGTTAGACTATCCTTGATGTGATGATACTCTCGCAAAGGAAATGGCGTTCGTTTTTCAAGGGCCCCCATAAGGAAATCAACTTTTGTCAAATGAGACTGCAAAAGACTTTCATCTGAAATTATTTCGAGTCGAGAAAGTTCTTCAGCTACTAGCTGACCTCTAGCTTTTTGGGAGATTTTGTCTCTAACGGCGTCAAACTCGAGTTGATTGATGGTTTGTTTTTTCATGTCTTTCGTCATTTCTAGAGTGATAATAATTATTTATTCATTTTCTCAAGCATCGGTATAACAAAGGTGCCCAATTGTTGGGAATCGTAAGATTTCGCATCAATTGGGCAGACTCATTTAATAGGGGGAATTCTTATTTTTTCTTCAACTCCTCCTCAACTTTATTCATTGCATCTTCGATAACCGAATTTTTTGTCCTTTCGAAAAGTTTGTTCCCCGTGTCATGAATTAAATCCAATTCATCTTCAAGATTAAATGTACTCACCAATACATTTTGAACACTTAAAACAACCGGGAGTATTTTTGCATCTTTCTGCCAGCCTTGAGAAATATCTGCAGGGAGTAGATTTAATATCCATAAAATACTACTTAATAAAACACCTGCTTTTAAAAGACCAAATACTGCGCCGCCGGTTCTATCAACCCAACCTAATAATAATCCATGTACGATTTTTCGCATGAAGGATGCAGCAATTTGAAAGGCATAAATAGTGACCAAAAAGACAGTAACGAAGCCAGCAATCGACTCATATTTTGAGGGTACGTCCCAAACTTTTTCTAAATATTGTAAGCCAACCATACTATAATTCATGGTAAGGTAAACGGCTGCAGTTGCGCCAATTAACTTCATAACACTTTCAATTAATCCGCTTTTGATTCCCGAGAATAAGAACCAGCCAATTGCTATTAAACTCACTAAATCGAATACTGTCGCCATTATGATAATTCCTTATAATTGTTAATATTTTTTTTTATATTTTGATTCATTTTATGCATTATTTTGGTTCTTAATTGTGTCTGAATTTTCAACTCTGTTTTCGTCTCCAATTAGCGAGCCAAGTATAACAGCAATCAGCGCTAATACAAATGCTGAAAATCGTACTGTCACCCAAGCACCGAATAAGTCAATCACTGTAAAAAGTGTTCCTGTAATCATTCCTGAAATGACGCCGATTTTTGAAGTCTTTTTCCACCATAACGTTAGGAGTAATGCAGGTCCAAAAGACGCACCCAAACCTCCCCAAGCATAGGAAACCATTTCAAAAACCATTTCTTTACTTTCATAGGCTAAGAAAAATGCAACAACACCAATAATGACGGTTAACATGCGTCCTATTGTCAATAGATTGAAATTTTGAACACTATTTCTCCAGAAGCGACCGACAATATCTTCTGTCAAAACGGTTGTTGATACCAAGAGTTGACTGTCGGCTGTAGACATCATAGCCGCAATCGCTCCAGAGATTAAAATTCCTGCGACCCATGGATTTAATAGGGCTGTCGCCATTGCAGGCATCAATTTTTCGGGATCGAGGAAGCCATTGCTAATGAGCATCTTCAAGTCATTGATTCCATTCACCAGAACGCCGTCAATCATAACTTTGCCGCTCAGGATGAGCTCTTTGCCGAACACGCCAATAAGCATAGAGCCAATAAACGCTGGGACGGCCCAAGATATAGCGATTCGTCGGCCCAATTTAATGTTTTCGACTTTATCAATTGCCATATATCGAGAGACCAAATGAGGTTGTCCCATATAGCCTAAACCCCAACTTAAGCCACCAATTACCAGTGTTATAGCAGCCCATCCTTGTGTCTCGCCAATAAAAGTTGCGCTTGAAAAAAAGTTTTCAAACACGAGGGAGTCACCCAATTCTATCCAGGCCACCAATGGTAAAATGACGAGAGTTGCAATCATGATAATCCCTTGGACTAAATCTGTCCAAGCGACAGCTAAGAAACCACCCATAAGGGTATAAAAAACAATTAAAACGGCTCCCAGCAGCATCCCTTGTGTTTCGGGGATTCCAAATGTTACGTTCAGTACTTTCCCTGCGCCTGCAAATTGAGCCGCTACATAAAATGTAAAAAAGAATGTAATGATGGTGGATGCAATTATCTGGATGGACTTACTATTGCCGAATATTTTCGAAAATAATTCAGGGAGTGTAATGGCATTATAATGTCCAGTTGCATTGCGAAGTTTAGTCGCAATCATAAACCATGAAAATATGATGCCTGAAACGCAGCCGATAACGGTCCAAGATTCAAGAAAACCGCCGAGAATCGCAGCGCCAGGGAGCCCCAATATAAGCCAAGCAGACTCTCCTGAGGCGCGTTCTGAAAATGCAATAACCACAGGACCCAGCTTGTTTCCGCCAAGGGCAAAATCTTTCATATTGGTCATTTGTCTTGCGGTATAAATGCCGACGAACAAAATCAGTAATAAATATATTGAAAATCCGATAGAAATGGGTGTCACTCTCTTCTCCTTTTGAGTGGCGTAAATCTAAACGGATATAGGTGTTAGTCAAAAGTTGAAAAATAAAATTGATGGTTGCAAAAGAGGACTCAAATGAGTCCTCCTTAACTTTGTCCAAAACTGGTATTTATCTCAGTAATAATGCTTTCTGTTTGATTTATTTTTATGGAATAACACTTACAACGATACCTTTTGAAACATTGACGCTTCCAGATGTAAAAATACCATATGCGTTATCAATGTTTGAAACTTGTTTTAAAAAAGCTTCATCAAGCGGCCAATTGTCATCTAACATAATTCTGTCATAATCAAATTTATGTGGATGCTCCAATCGAAATTCTATCTGCGTTGATTGAGAACTAAATGATTCTAAAAAGAGAAATGGGCTGTCCACAGCTGTTGAAATAAATATGGAATGGTCAGAAATAATAGGATATTTATAAAGTTCTCGATTTAACCCAGGTATCCAAAACAAATCATTCGGACGAAGAGAATTTATCGAAGTTGTTGGACTTCTAAGGATCGTATTTTCTTCAAGTTGAAATAAGAGTGTATCTTTAAAACTTGGTTCTGTACGCGTTAGAGGATATGGCGTATCATAATCATACCACCAACTAAGAACGCTATCTGGACGAATAAACAAGGTGTCTTGATTATCGGGAAACGTAACTGCAGGTGTAATGGTAGTTGACGACATGGTCTCCCCGTTGAGCAGGGTAATTGAAAGTTCATAAAGCTTACCCATTTCAATAACTTCGGTTGTATCCGTCATTAAATATTCATAAACACCATTCCCACTATCTGCAAAAACATACTCATGACCATTACCTCTGACAATGACTGATGCACCTTCAACGCCAAAGGGGATAGTGCTATCATCCGTAAATGCAACATCAACTAGGTATCTGATACGTTGAATGTACAATATTTGTTTTGTCACTGATTTACCAATCCCTAACTCACACATCACCATCGTTTTATCTCTAAGCACGTCAGTATTGATTTCTGGCTCTGTACTACAGCAAAGAAATATGAATAAAGTTGCGACGGTAATTATAAAAAATCTAAAACGCAAATTTAACTCCAATAATGGGCAATAGGGGCAAACCATATTTAGGTTTCGCAGAGTAGGATCTTTCTGTACGGACATATTCATTACCCTCAATTATTACTGTAACATCCTTATCCTTATATTCTATCTCGTCATAATAGAGGACATTCTTTCGACCATAAAGATTGATAATATTTAAATAAATCTCACCCGTCATCGATTTAAAATTGATGCCTCTTGCGTAACGAAAATCAAGACGATGAAACATGGGATATCTCAAGAAATTTTTAGGTGTAATCATCATAATCGGCATAGTGGAAACCCATGCATCATTAATGTCCACCGTACTAGGGATGGCTGTTTCTGCCTTTGTGTAGTATAAATTTGCAGGTCTTCCGGTATTGAATGTCCATGATAGACCGAAGTAATTATCATTCATTTTATATGATGTTGACATTTTCAAGTTATGACGGATATCGTAATTTGGGTGAAAGGTCTCACCAGTCAGTTTTTTTTCATTGTCGGAATACGTGTATGCCATTTGAGTTGTTATATGTTGATTTAGTAGTATGTCACCCGAAAACTCAACACCATGAGAACGACCTTCGCCGTAAACAAAGACGCTTGTCGGGTCTTGGAAAAGAATATTATTAAATACTTTATCATAAACATTTACTTCAGCTCTTATCGTTTCGCCCTGATAAGTCAGGCCAAACAATGAGTGCGTCGCTGTTGAAAAGCCATCTTCAATTGGAAAATAAGCGCTGGCAAGCGAATAAAAACCATACTCAGTGGCGGTTCCTAGATGTTGAGAAAAGACACCCCATGCTCCTTTTATGCTAAGCTTTGTACTGAGTATAAATCGGACGTTTAAACGAGGATCAAGTGCTGTTGCATCATTAAATCCATTAAAAGAATAGCGAAAACCCATTCGTGTCAATAGTCGAGCTCCAACTTGTTTGTTTAATTCGATGAATCCATATTTTATATCGACAATAAACGTTTCTTGGAGTGTGTCTGGTGGAAAATCCATGAGAAAGTTGATATAGGGACTAATGATATCAAAATTCCGAAATTGCCAATTAAAATTTATCTTCTGTCTTGATATTCCTGCTCCAAAAGAAGCAGAATAGGTATCTCGTTTAAGATTAATTTTCGTTTTTACTCCCGTATCCTGCAAATCTCCATAAACACTTGTTTTCTCATCATCTAAAAGTCGGCGTTCATTTTCAGCCAGTGCTTCCTTAATTGTACTTACAGAAGCTTGAGCATGAGGGATATATGCCTTTAAATATGACAACTCTTGAACAAGGTCAGAATAATAGACCACAACATTAAGGGTTATTTCATCGCTAATGCGTTGAAGAAAATTTAAGCCTGCTAGCCGATTACCCCAGTTAACGTTACTTTCTATCTTTTTATGATAAAGGTTTGAGTCAGCAGATACCACAGCTGGGTTAGGGTCATATCGATAGGTGCTATTAACTAGATTTTCTGAATAAAGTGACACATAATCATCCTGAGACAAGAATGTGCTCAAGGTAAATAATGATGACTCAGTAGGCATGTAAGAAAGTTTACCTTCGAAGTCTTGAAAATTATATCCAAAATCCTGATTGGTAAAGGTACTTAAAATATCATAATAACTTCGCCTGCCTGTCCCTCTCCATCGAATTGTTGGTGTAATTGGAGCGCTTGCTGTCAACGTTGCAGAAAGAAGATTAACATCGGTCTCAACACCAAACGTTGATGAGCCTGACTTTGTAACAATATCGACGACCGAACTCATGTGTTCACCGTACTCAGTTGAAAAATTTCCCGTATAAAACTTTAGGTAATCGACGGTCTCTTCGCTTACAGAAGACGCAAGGCCAAGTAAGTGATAGGGTTGATATATGGGGATGCCATTTAATAATGTGAGGTTCTGATCGGGTGTCCCGCCGCGTATATAAAGTTGGTTCGAAAATTCGCTTGTTGAAGAAGATGAGGCACTTCGACCAAGAACTCGAAATACATCTGATCCTAAAAAACCAGCTGCTAATTTCAACTCTTTTCCAGAGATTATGTGCATGGATGATTCATAGCGTTGCTGTGCCTGCAGGACATGATTTCCGATAACCGTGACTGGTGAAAAGCGGATGTTAATTGGGTGAAGAACAATCGTAAGAGGGGTTTTTGAAACAGAGTTTGCACGAATAAGTAGAGTGTCCCTTTTGAACCCAATGTGATAGAAGGTTATTAAACTCTCCTCGTGCTGATTAGCAGGAATGCGAAACGCCCCATCAGCATTACTCACAGTAGAAACGCCATCACTAATGTTTGCTATATGCACATTGGGGAGCACTGCACCAGTATTATCAAAAATAGTTCCTGATATATCCACATTTGCAGAATAGGCAAAATCTACAAGCAATAGCAGTAGTATTAAGACTTTGCCCACTCTATAAACGCAACTACCTATATACATTTTTAACATTACATTAATGAGTGTGGTTTTCATATCGTTTCTAAAAATTTTTACTCAATTGCGCGGGTAGTATAAGCAAGTGCAAGTGCAAGTGCAAGTGCAAGTGCAAGTGCAAAAAAATATCAGCGTTAAGGTTCATCTCGATACATTTTCGTATGCACGAAAATACTCGATGACCGCATAAAGGTTGCCGAGTGTCCCGCCGTAGGGAAGCGCGGAGCGTCGGGATGTATCGAGGCACGATAACCGCATTAGGGTTGCCGAGTCATTTGTAATTGCTAATTATTAATTAATAATTAGCAACCCTACCACCCCTGCCCCTCCTTAGCAAGGAGGGGAGCTGATGAGCGGGTTTGATGAATACTTATCTGTGAGAATTAATTGCTAGCGTGGGTCTCATAATTAAAAATAATGAAAACCCACGAGACAAATTCCCCTTCTTGATAAGGAGGGGTGTCCCGACGCTAGGGGCGGGGTGGTTGCAGTGACAAAATGATTAAATAACAAGTATTGAGGGGATTCAAAGTAACATAAGCATCTTGCTTGCGGTTTTTTCTTTTTACTGCCATGAGAGCAGAGGAGCAATCAAACCTCTACGAGGTTAAGTCTAGGTTGGTGAGCATTATTACAAAGATATCAACGTCTACGACGTTTGTTTTTGTTTTTCTTCGTGATACTTGGTGACCTGTATGTGGTTGCCGAGTATCCGCTGGTTGGCGGATGTATCGAGGCACGATAACCGCATGATGGTTGCCGAGTCATTTGTAATTGCTAATTATTAATTAGAAACCCACGAGACAAATTCCCCTCCTTGATAAGGAGGGGTGTCACGACGCTATGGGGCGGGGTGGTTGCAGTGACAAAACGATTAAATAACAAGTATTGATGGGGATTCAAAGTAACATAAGCATCTTGCTTGCGGTTTTTTAAAAGTCTATCCGCAGAGGGAGCAGAAAAAGTTATCAAACCTCTACGAGGTTATGTTTCGTTGTTCGCCATTATTACAAAGATAACAACGTCTACGACGTTTTCTTTTGATTTTCTTCGTGATACTCGATGACCACATAAAGGTTGCCGAGTGTCCCGCCGTAGGGAAGCGCGGAGCGTCGGGATGTATCGAGGCACGATAACCGCATTAGGGTTGCCGAGTCATTTGTAATTGCTAATTAGCAACCCTACCACCCCTGCCCCTCCTTACAAAGGAGGGGAGCTGATGAGCGGGTTTGATGAATACTTATCTGTGAGAATTAATTGCTAGCGTGGGTCTCATAATTAAAAATAATGAAAACCCACGAGACAAATTCCCATCCTTTTTTAAGGAGGGGTGTCACGACGCTATGGGGCGGGGTGGTTGCAGTGACAAAATGATTAAATAACAAGTATTGAGAGGAATTGTTAAACAGCATGCAAGATACTTACCTTGCAATGCTTTTTTCTGCGTTTATCTGCGCAATCTGCAGAGACCTTCTTTCATGTTTTGCTTGAGCCAAAAAGAGTTAACCAAAAAAAAGCCACCTCAAACGAGATGGCTTTTTCATATTTATACTTTAAACAATTATAATCGAGGGTTTAGACCTCTTCTTTAACATAAGAGATGCTCGCTAAATCGTTATAATGTTTATAGCGTTTTTTAGATTGTGTATCAAGAGCTTCTAATAACATCTCAGCACGTTCTGGATCCGTTTTGCCGAGAATTTTAAAACGAGTCTCTTGTTGCGTGTATTCTTTTACATGAATTTTAGGCGCTTTTGAATCAAGAGTAAGGGGATTTTTACCAGCATCTTCATTTGCTGGGTTATATCTATAATTCAGCCAATAACCTGATTCAACGGCTTTTTTCTGTTGATTCATGCCATCGCCCATATCGTAACCATGAGCCACACAATGACTATATGCGACGATAATTGATGGACCCGGATGCGCTTCAGCTTCAATAAAAGCTTTGACGGTTTGAGCATCACTTGCTCCCATAGCAACGGAAGCGACATAGACATTGCCATAGGCCATAGCCATCATACCAATATCTTTTTTGCCCGTAGATTTACCAGCAGCCGAAAATTTGGCTACAGCACCCATAGGAGTTGCCTTTGAGGTTTGACCACCTGTATTGGAATAAACTTCAGTATCGAGAACTAAGACATTCACATTTTTTCCAGAGGCAAGAACATGATCAAGACCACCGTAACCAATATCATAAGCCCAGCCGTCGCCACCAATAATCCAAACACTTTTCTTCACTAAATTATCAGCAATAGAGCGTAAGTTTTTGGAACGAGCGGTATCGATTTTTTGAAGCGTTTCAGTGAGTTTTGTAACTCTCTCTCTCTGCTCATAAATGCCAGGCTCCGTTGATTGATCGGCATTTAGAATCGCATCCACAAGTTCAGCATCAATTGCATCTCCCATATCAACAAGGAGTTCGCGTGCGTGTTCAGCCTGTTTGTCTATCGTCAAACGATATCCTAAACCAAACTCTGCATTGTCTTCGAATAGTGAATTTGACCAAGCTGGACCGCGACCATCAACATTCTTTTTATATGGTGTTGTTGGTAAATTTCCGCCATAAATAGATGAACAGCCCGTTGCATTGGCAATGACCATTCGATCACCAAATAATTGTGTAGCGAGTTTAATATAAGGAGTCTCGCCACAGCCAACGCATGCGCCAGAGAACTCAAATAATGGTTCTAAAAACATGGAACCTTTGACAGTATCGTGTCTTACGCGATCCCGTGCTAAATCTACAAGGTCAACAAAATATTCCCAGTTTTGACTCTCGGTTTCACGAAGAGGTCGTTGCAGCGTCATGTTGATAGCTTTTTTATTTTTATCAACTTTATCAACAGCAGGACAGAACTCAACACAAATATTACAGCCGGTACAATCTTCTGGTGCAACTTGTAAAATATAATTCTCGTCATCAGCCCATTCTTTACCTTTTATCCCGGTAAATTTCATGGTAGGAGGCGCCATTTTAACATCAGCGTCTGTAACAACTTTTGGACGAATAGCAGCGTGGGGACATACAATCACACATTTATTGCATTGAATACAAAGATCTGGTTCCCAAACAGGGATTTCATGCGCGATGTTTCGTTTTTCATACTGAGTTGTGCCTAAAGGCCATGTTCCATCAGGAGACATTGCGCTTACAGGTAAATCGTCACCGCGACCTTCCATGATTGTCGCCGTAATATTTCTAACAAATTCCGGAGCCGAGTCTGCAACAACTTTAAAAGTCGAAACAGCTGCCGTAACAGCTTCAGGAATCTTAAGTTGAAATAAGTTCGCAAGCGTTTCATCAACAGCATGAAAGTTCTTTTTAACAACATCGTCGCCTTTTAGGCCATATGTTTTTTTAATAGCATCCTTAATTTTCGTGATGGCTTCTTCGCGGGGAAGAATACCTGAAATAGCAAAGAAACAGGTTTGCATAATGGTATTAATGCGAACGCCCATACCCGTTTCTTGTGCAACTTTAAGAGCATCAATCGTATAAACATTGAGGTGTTTATCTAAAATATATTTTTGGTAATGACGAGGGAGATAGTCCCATAAATCATCGGCTCCATAAGGCGAATTGATAAGAAATGTAGCATTGTCTTTGGCATGTTTAAGGATATCAAACATATTTAAAAGTTCAAAATTATGACAGGCGACAAAGTTTGCTTTTTCAATTAAATAGGTAGAGCGAATTTGATCTTTCCCAAAACGTAGATGGGAAACAGTCGTGGAACCTGCTTTTTTCGAGTCATATACAAAATAACCCTGAGCAAAATTGTCCGTCTCTGTACCAATAATTTTGATTGAGTTTTTGTTCGCTCCAACGGTTCCGTCAGAACCCATACCATAGAACATTGCACCAAATGAGTTACCGTCTGTTGCAAAATTATTGTCCCATTCAAGGCTTGTATGGGATACATCATCATGGATGCCAATAGTGAAATGGTTTTTAAATGTTTTTGGTTCAAGATTATCAAAAACAGCTTTAATCATTGCAGGTGTAAACTCTTTAGAAGAGAGTCCATAACGACCACCGACGATTTTTGGCATTTTTTCAAATCGGCAACCTTCTGTTCCTACAACTTCAGCAAAAGACGTCACAACATCTTGATACAACGGTTCGCCTGTTGCACCAGGTTCTTTTGTTCTATCTAATACGGAAATAAATTCAACCGAACTTGGGATTGCTTTCATAAAGTCTTTTATAGAAAAGGGTCTGTAGAGACGCACTTTCAAGACACCGACTTTTTCACCTTTTTCAAGTAAATAGTCCACTGTTTCATGGACAGCTTCAGCGCCAGAACCCATAATAATAATCAATTTTGTGGCATCTGGAGCACCATGATAATCAAATAAATGATACTGACGACCGACGATACTGGCAAATTTGTCCATTGCTTCTTGAACGATTTCAGGCGTCGCTTCGTAATATGGATTGACCGTTTCGCGACCTTGGAAATAAACATCAGGGTTTTGAGCTGTTCCACGAAGAACGGGATGATTTGGATTTAATCCTCTATTGCGGTGAGCTATAACGAGGTCATCGTCGATCATGCCGCGAATGTCATCTTCCGTAAATTGTTCAATTTTCATCACTTCATGTGACGTTCTAAAGCCATCAAAAAAATGTATAAAGGGGATACGTGATTTAAGGGTTGAAGCTTGAGCTATCAACGCTAAATCCATCACCTCTTGAACGCTATTGGATGCCAAAAATGCAAAACCCGTCGAACGCGCTGCCATGACGTCAGAGTGGTCTCCAAAAATGGAAAGTGCTTGAGCCGCCAAAGAACGAGCTGATACATGAAAAACGGTCGAGGTTAATTCCCCTGCAATTTTGTACATATTTGGAATCATCAATAACAAACCTTGTGAGGCTGTAAATGTAGTCGTTAACGCACCTGTTTGTAATGCACCGTGAACAGCTCCTGAGGCTCCACCTTCACTTTGAAGTTCTTCAACCGTTGGGGACGTTCCCCAAATATTTTTTTGATCCATAACAGACCATTGTTCTGCCCACTCGCCCATAGGTGAGGAAGGTGTGATGGGATAAATTGCACAGACTTCATTTGTCTTAAAGGCAACATAAGCAGCGGCTTCGTTGCCGTCAATTGTGACCATTTTACGCTTCATGCGAATCCTTTCTAAAAATTATATTACAGTAGCTGCAAGTTGAAAAAGCCGCTAGATTGTAGTGTGTTTTATTGTGTAACATCATCCGATATTTATTCAAACTTTAAGAAATACCAAGTAAAATTTATCGGTAGAAAATGAATCAAATTTCAATTGTATAGATTTTGTTGAACTCGTCGTAATGAAATGGATTTAAACAGGTGGCTGATTGTTATTTCACAAATAACACAGCGGATGTGCCAACGACTTTTCCTGATTTATGAGCTTGAATCATATACCAACCTGATGGGAAATTTTTAGATGTAAAATTGAGTTTTAAATCGTTTCTTCCAATTGCAACAGCATGGGATTGAGCAAAAATTTCGCGTCCTAAGACATCAAAAACTTTTAGCTCAATTGTGGTACTTGATTGCGTTATTAGGGGTAAAATTGTCGTCCCATTAAATGGGTTCGGATACGCTGCGCCAAGGTCTATTGTCTCTGGAATATAAGGTGTAACGCGGATGTCATTGGACTCAGGCGCTAAAGCAACGGCAAAATAATTATATATCGTTGTGATTGAGCCATCACTCGGCTTTTGCAGTAAAATTGAATCAGCGCTCAGCTGAACTTGCTGATCTGAGATATAATCCAACGTTAAAAATCCTGAAACGCCCACATAAGCGTTTTCAAACTCCATGGAGTCTAAAGAAGCGCCGTTTGAGAAACTTGATAAAAATTGATTCATATCTAAGCCGCGAACATAGGCAAATTGAGCTCCTGTTGGTGAAGTATTTGATATAGGGAATGTCGCACCGGTTGCGAAGTTGTCAGTTTCAGTTGTGATGATTGAAGACAAAACTAAATCAATGGAATCTAAAGAACTGGATTTAAAACCAATGATCCCAACCCCTGCTGTATCTGCGGTTAATTGGGACTGACCTCCTACGCCCTCATCATTTATAATTGGGACAAAAGGCCCCTGTATCGCCATGGGAGCAAATCCAGTAAAAGACAGAGTGCCGTTTGTATATTGAGGTGATGGGATATTTCGTTCGGCATAAAATGTACCATTTTGGATGACTAAGAACGAAAAATTAGAACTGATCATCGTCCCTTCAAATGTTCCTGATGTCACAGAAGATGAAAGCTCATTGATGGCTATCTCCCCTGAAATAGCACTAAATATTGTAGCATCAATTTGCGATAAATCGCCTCCGTTGATAAGTGTTTCAAGTAGGCCAATAAAATTGTTTGCTTCTAAATCTTGAATCCAGAGAAAAAGTGTTGGTGCTTGCAGATTAAGGTTAATCGGATAGACACCACTTTGAAAGTCTCCAGCTTGTCGTTTAACAATAATAAAAATGTCCATGACGGCGACTGTGTCATTTAACTGTTGTGTTTCATAGGCTAAATTGACAAAAGTTGCCGTATCATTATTAAAAAGTTTGAACGCGAAACAGCCCTGACCAGAGAGTGTATCAGGAATCAAGCTTCCAGAATACGATGCTAATTCATTCGGTGTTGGATACCCAAAATTGAAGGATAGTTCGCCTGAATCCCAAATCTCATTTTGAGCGAAAATTGTAGATAATAATATTAATAAACTTAAAATATTCTTTTTCAATGAGGTACCTTTTTACATTGTTTCGTACGCTTTGTGATGTAAAACAATTTACAAATCATACCTAAATCCCATCAGAATATTTACGAAATTATAATTAATTTCAGCATACGTATCATTCGTCAATGAGGAAATGATCAAAAGTTTGTCGGCTTGTGTTTGCGCTTGTACAGACGTTTCAAACAAAAGTTTTTGAGAAATCGGGAAGGTCAAACTCGCATTATATTTTTGAATTTTTGATGTTAAAGTTTGCTTGGGGTTTTTCATTGTAGAAAAACCAAGTGACACGGAAAACGCTTTTAGATTCAATCGACTCCCAAATTGCCATTCGTAAACCGAAAGCAATTTATCAGGAATCTCATTATTGACATCATTGTCGAGTGAACCGTTTAATTCATTCAACAGATTGCTTTCCATAGACATATTGCTAAAGCCGTGATAAATTAATCCAATACTCAGATTGATTGGGTCACCATTTAAATCCAAAGAGTGTCCAATATTGTAAGGGCCGTGAAGCGTATATTTAATATTATCAACCGATTGCTCATTGCTGATATTTGATTCTTTTTTGAAATAATATCGTTCTTCGACGTTCAATACAGATGGCATTTCTAGCCATCCACCAAAAGTGATGTAGGGATTGAATTCCCACATCCACGCCAGTTTTGTATTCCATCCTGAATAGTGGGGCGAAATTGAAAGTGTGTCGTGATAAAAAGAAGTATTGTTCTCGGTTTGATAAACTGTCGAAAATTTATTTTGACCCCAAATGTGTGAGATACTTGCACCTAAGCTCAGTTTTGGCGTAAAAAGAATGCCTGATGAAACCGTAAATGATTTTAAATTTCCGGCATCATTCTTATTCATATAATTCGAAATTGTATCGTGTTCGGAATAATTTATTTTAGTAGCCTCATTAAAATATCGAAGCGGTGAAAGACTCACACCAAGAACCCACGATCCACGATAGACAGGAATGGGAAAAACGGCATCAAAAGCGGGAATAAACAATTCAGAATTATTTATTGTGTCCGCAAATGAAGCTTCATTTGTAAGGTAACGTGTGGTAGCGTTCGGCAGATTATTATGTAAACTAAGTTTTAAAGATGATTGTCTAACAGACGTTAACGAAGCGGGGTTGAAATCAGAAGTTCCACAATTTGAATTGTATATTCCCAAGCCGATATTTTGAACATCCTGGCCAAGAAACGGTCTTAAAACATCTAAATAATTCTGTCCAAAAGAGAAACTGATACTGATTACTAAAACAAATACATGTCTCATCGGCGTTGTTTTTTTGATTTTGATTCAGTCGTAGTTTTTTCTTTCTTTTGTTCACTACTTTTTTCTTTAGTATTTTCGTCACCGCTATCATTGGAAGACAACGCAATTTTACTAATCACTTTGATGATTTCATTAACGCCTCTTTTGGATTCCTTTTTAGGATTCTTTTTTACAGGCGTCAGGTTTTCAACCTTTTTAGGTGCTGGTTTGTCTTTATCAGAATTTTCAGTCGACGTTATTCTTCCATGATCTAAATCAATTGGGAGAACTGCTTGAAACCCGCTTCCGCTTGTATTCGCTCCTCCTATTGAAGGTGCAGCGGGGATGACGTTTCGTTCGCGCCCAAATTCTCGACCTTGTTTCATTTCCTCATAAATTGGCTCACCATAATATGAATCACTTGGGGCATAAGGATACCAAAGTCCGCCTCCCCATTGATAAGGATATCGACTATAATAATTGGGCCACATTGACCCGAATCGAATGGTAGGTGGCTCCCACCAAGGATCCCAGCAAGAGTAGGATGATGTCGTATAAATATTGACATTCGTCACACTTATGGGTAAATCTGTATAATCCTGTGGAGGAAGCACTTGTGTATAGCATCCAGCAAGGATTATAAAAAGCATCCCTAAAAAAATATTTTTCATTTCAACCCCCTTATCATTCTTACTTTGTGAACCATTATCGACACACTTTGTTCCTTTTCTTTAGCCCCCGAAGATAAGAATTAATGAACCTAATGGCAAAGCAACGGCAATGATTAAAAAAGGAGTGACAATAATTGAAATAATAACCGTTTTCACGAGCCAGGCAGACCCTTCTCCATATAAAACCTTGAGTCCAATAAATAGAAATCTAAATGAAAAAAAGAAGGCAAATAAAGATCCAATCCCTGGCACTATTGTCCAGATACTAGTAGCGCCAGACGTATAAGCATAGAGACGAATGATTGTTGAAGCTTGATAATTATCGTTTCCGATGATTCGAATGGCGATGTAGATGGACAGACTAAAAATTAGAATTTGTAAAAAGACACCTACTGGAAAAAAAAGGACTAAAATTCCTGATGAGATATCACCCAAAATTCCTCCTTCTAGAAGTTCGTGGGGAATAAGCTCAAAATTAAAACCGAAAAGTTTGCTAACACTTGCTAAAGTTAATGTGGCGAGTACTTGCATCAGTATTGAAAAACTGAAAGCATCAATAAGTCCACCTTTTCGTTTCATAACTGAAATAACAGTTTCAGGAAAAAGGAAAATGCCTTTAATGGTCTCAACAATCGCTAAAAATATACCGATCGAATCTCGGTGCTCCCAAGGTGGTCCATCTATAAAATACTCTGGTAATTTTTCTTTATAATCGTTCATACCCGCAAGCTAGGGGAACCTTTATCGGAACCAAATAAAAAGATTATTAATTTAAAAAGTTAAAACCCAATCAATCAGAATAACAATATCCAATACGTTAATCGCTTGATCAAAATTAAGGTCGAGCAATTGAATTTGATTTGCATTGAGAGTGGAAAGATTCATTGTCCATTCAACCGCGAGTACAACATCATGAATATTCAAATTCCCGTCTAAATTCAAATCACCATAATTCATATCTTGGTTATAATTAATAGCGGCTATGATATCAATAATGCCAAATCCATAATGATTGTCGGGACTACTATTCTGGCTTGCTGTCATCATGAGTGCTTCTCGCACTTCCATCGGTGTCCAGTCTGGATGAGCTTGAATAATAAGCGCCACAGCTCCACCGACAAGAGGCGTTGCTAAGCTCGTTCCGCTCGCGGCGGTATAGGCATTTGGACTCGCAGCAGATGCGGTGAAAGTACTAACACCTTGTGCACAAACTTCAGGTTTAATACGACCATCAGCAGAGGGTCCATACGAACTAAAGCTAGCGATTGTCCCTTGACTATTGACAGCGCCAACCGAAATAACACTATCTGCATCTGCTGGAGCAATGATGTAATGCCAGGTGTTGCTGCCTTCATTACCAGCCGCTGTAACACACGCTAAACCTAAACTTACCGCAATATCGATCGCAATAGTCGTCACAGCCAAATTCCCCGTAAGATCTTCGTAAGTGTACCAATCTAAGTAACCGAGTGAACTCGATGATACATCAGCCCCTAAAGCTTCACCCCATTCAAGGCCTGCGACATATAAATCTTCTTCTATTTCAATTTCTTGATCTAATATTTCGGTTTTTGCTAATAAAAAATCGCACTCATATGCAACACCGACTAGAATGCTGTCTTTAAAACCACCTAACGTCGTTGCAGTCATTGTTCCATGATTATGTTGATTAGCGTGGTCACCTTCTTGATTTGTTGTAATGCTGTCATCTTGAATAAAATCCCGTTCGGCCAAGATACGATCGCCCGAAAAAGCTTCATGATCCGTGCGATATCCAGTATCTAACATTAACACAAGTACGCCTGCTCCTGTAAATCCAGAATCATGTGCAGCAATGGCATTAATCTGCTGCAGTTGTTCAAAACTATATCCATATTCACCCGAGTCTAAAAGTGTTTCTTCGTCTCTAGATATTTTTTTTACTGCGCGTTTAGAAACTTTTCTCACTCTTGATGTGCCTCGAATATGAGGTTTACCGTTTAGTAAAACTATCTCGCCTTCAGTGGCAAGTATCGAGATAGCGTTTAACCAACGACTTTTCGTTCTTATCTCTAATCCGAGGTTTTCGATTTCCTCAATATAACTTGCCGCAATATCCACATCATAATACGTCAAAAGTCCAATTGAACTTCTCATTTCTCGACGATTTAAGGCTCGATCTGTAAGATGGGTAATTTCTATATCTGCCGGGAGTGGCGCCCCCTGTTGTACGAATTCTTTATCCGTGAAGTAAACCCAATACAGATTTTTTTCACTATCGTCGTCAGCCCCAGCAAAAATTGCAGTATTTAGACATAATATTAATAATATTAAAGTTACGATAGTGTATTTTCTCATTATTGGTCCTCTATAGTTAGCAAAATTAAATGGACCGTTGCCCGTATTCATTTATTTTCACTTTCGTCAATCATATAAAAGATAGTCCCTGTTGGCAAACGTTATTTTAACGCAGCCTTCATGCGCTTGACAAAGGTCTCAGCATTTTCAAATCCAGATGATCTCAATGCCCTAATTTCATTGATTTCTGGTTTTAAAAATAAGTACGTTGGTACACCTTGTATACCAAATCGTGAATAAACGGCCGTCTCAAATTCGCCTGATGCTTTCGTCAAATCAATCTTAATCATCACAAATGATTGACTCAATTCAACGACTTTCTCATCAGGGAATGTCAATTTATCCATTTCTTTGCATGGAATACACCAATCGGCATAAAAGTCCATCATAATTGTTTGATTTGTTGCAAGAAGTGCGTCAACTTCTTCCATTGTGTAAGGCTTTTCCCACTTAATTGATGCATCGTTTGCGTCATGTTCAGGCGCTGCTAAAAAGCTCCCGGCCATGATTGAGACAATCGCTAAAACTTGCTTAAATATTCTAAATCCAGCCATCTCATTGCCATCTTTATTTAGAATAATGAGATAAGCTCCAGACAGGATTAAAAAGATTGAAACGACGTACATCCCAAAATCACCCATAAGAGGCATCACGAAATAAATAGCCATGCCAATAAGAATAATCCCAAAGATAACACGAACGCCTATCATCCAAGCGCCAGAACGCGGCATTGAGCTAAATCGCGATGAAAACATTGCAATGAAGAGATAAGGAATACCGAGACCAATAGCTAAAGTGAAAAACAGAAGGAATCCCATAAATGGGTCCTGCAATTTGGCGACGTACGTTAATAACCCGATGACGAATGGTCCGACGCACGGTGCAGCAACGATTCCTAAGGTTAATCCCATAAATAACGAACCCAAAATCCCAGTTTTGGTCTGACCTGCTGCCATCATTAAACCAGACGGGAGTCGAAATTCATACACACCAAACATGGAAAGTGAAAGTCCAACCATGATAACGGCGATACCTATTAAAACGGCTGGATGTGTTAGAAGCGTCCCGAAAAGACTTCCCGTCATCGCTGCGAAAACACCTAAAACCGAGTAGGTAATTGCGATACCGAAAACGTAAGCAAGCGCCATCCAAAATGTTTTCATGCGTCCTTGATCTTTTCCACCAAAAAAACTTATGGTTATAGGAATCAAAGGATAAACACATGGCGTCAGATTCAAAGCCAATCCACCAAAGAATATGAAAATGAGTGATAAAACGAGCCCTTTTTCCGCTATTAAGTCGGAAACCTCATCTGAAGCTTGTTCATTTGCATCGATTGGTTCATTTGCGTCCATCGTTTCGGTTAATTCAAACAATGATTCATTCATCATTGTGATGGCTTTATCCGCCGATAAGACAGGGATTGACACGGACCAAGGAACTTCTGTGGGGATTAAACAACTCTCATCGTTACAGGCCTGATAATAAACGCTGCCTTTTAAATCAAGTGTTTCAGAAGAGACATCGCCGACAGTAAGTGTCGCCGTTAAATAGAATTTTCCACCAAATACCGCTGACGGCTCTTTTATACCTGCGACTGAAACAAAATCTGCCTCAGGATAATGCCAGTCAGAAATTGAAACACTTGAATCTTCAAAAATAACTTGGATAGGAATTGAAAATTCGTCGTTCACTTTTGGTGAATACACGTGCCAAGGACTAAGAATGTCAATTTCCAACGCTACGTTCATCGAAGTATTCGTTTTAATGCCATTTTGCCCCAAAATTGGTTTCGCAAAAACAATATCTTCTGGCAAGACTTGAGCTATCGAAAAACATGTAAAAATAAGCGTTAAAATAATGTTTCGGATGAGGGGCATGACGTGTCCTTTAATTCTTTTTCAGATTTATCATCTGTTTTAATTTTTGTTTCCACATGGGTGTGTGTAGCGTTTTAATTATTTTTTCTAGGTTCTCAGCTTGACGATTAAATACTTCTGTGCCAGCATGAATAAATTCTTCACTCCGATGAAATTCGGACCAATGGGAACCAGGTATATCTATTGTAAAAACAAAATCCGCTTCTTTTAACAGGCGTTCTCTATAAAGGAATGCTGTAATCCCCTCACTTTGGGCTACAATCTGAGTGGCATTATCAAGTTGTGCCACGGGGTTAACAGTTTGAGCGACGTCAACTGCTATCACAAAATCAGCTCCCATAAATTTGGCAAGGGAAATCGGAACAATTTGCGAAACACCTCCATCAACTAGGAGTTGGTCACCTCGAGGGATTGGTGGCACAAAGCCAGGTATCGACATCGAAGCCTCAACGGCATCCAGCAAAGAGCCATCTGTAAAATAGACATCCTCACCTGCAATGATATCCGTCGCTGTGGTTGCGAATCGAACACCATCTTTCGACCACACATTTTCTGTGAGGACATTTTCAAGAAAGTGATGCAATTTTACGTTCGGTATAATTCCTTTGCGACTTTGAGCAATGTTCATAACAACACGATTTTGAATGGAGTTCGTCACTTGGTCCCAAAATCCGCTATTCGCATCGACAATGCTCATGTTTTTGAATCCAAGTTTATCAAATTCAGGACTTTTTATCAAATCATCAAAAACCTGCTTCACAATTTTACTGTTTTGATAACGCGTATAAAGCGCTCCCATGAGAGCACCCATGCTCGTTCCTGTAATAATTTGCGGACGAATATTTAGTTTTTCGAGACCTTCCAAAATACCCAAATGACCAAAGCCCCGAGCGCCACCTCCACCTAAAGCGAGGGCAATAACAGGTTTTTTCATAATTTCTCCACTAAGATGATGTTCAATTCAAGATTTCTGCGAAGTTTTAGTTTAGTTCACTCTTTGGAACTAATTTTGCAGATTTAATATAAATCGATTCTACTGGATTGTCGTTTGGATCTGTTTTCCCTTTAGCAATCGCATCGACCACATCCATCCCTTTAATCACTTTTGCAAAAACTGTGTAACCACTATCGAGTTGAGGTAAATCTTCTAAGCAAAAGTAAAATTGGCTCGTTGATGAATTTTTTTCAGGATTGTTATCTCGTGCAGCACCCAAGCAACCACGCAAATGCTTCATGCCGATTTCTGCCGTAATTCTTTCCCCTGGAACGCCGCCCATACCGTCGTTTCGTCTATCGCCATCCAGGGTATTTGGGTCGCCACCTTGCACAACGAAACCAGGAATTACACGATGAAAATACGTACCCACTATTTGTTTTTCAGTCACAAGTTTTTTAAAATTAGCCGAATGTATTGGCGCTTCATTTTCGTATAAATCAATAACAATTGTTCCTAATGTTGTTTCCATTACGACCACTTCTTCAATATTTGACACGTTCGTCTCCTCTTTTGGGGATGCATTTTTATTTTCGGTTTCGGATTTATCGCCGGAACAATTCAATATGAACAAGCTCGTCACGATGCTAAATAGGATTATTCTTTTCATAATTTCTCCATTTCAATTATTTCTGAGGGTTCGTGTTGTGATGCAACCATCACGGGAATTTTAGTCTTTAATTTTGACAATACGGTTTCCAATGCTTTTTCAGGTGTATTATTTTTTTCCGATAAATGGGCTAGTATGGCGCCTTTGAGTTTGCCTAACTCAACCAATAAATTTAAAAATTCGCCTGAATCCGAATTCGACAAATGTCCCACTCGACTATCCACACGTCGCTTTAGATGCATTGGGTAAGGACCATTTAAAAGCATTTCTTTGTCATGATTCGCTTCCATAACGATGAAATCTACATCCTTCATCGCTAAAAAGGTATCTTCTGAAACTGAACCTAAATCCGTGAGATAACCCAATTGATAACGACTATTCTTGAATAAAAATCCCATAGATGATTCAGAGTCATGAGATGTTGGAATCGAGGTAATCGTTATGTCTGAAAATTCATAACTATCGCCAATTTCAAGGAAATGAATCGTTTCATTGCCTCTCCAAAGTTTGGATGTTTTTTGCTTCGTTGCAGGATGCATATATATCGGCACTTTATGGCGTAATGAAAGCATGGAAGCGCCTCGCACATGATCACCATGTTCGTGGGTAATAAAACAGGCTGTAATATCGTCTGCCGAAAGCCCTCGCATGGACATCCGTTTATGAATTTGAGCGGCAGATAAACCTGCGTCAATCAAAATCATAATGCTATCGGATTTCACAATAAACGCATTACCGCCGCTTCCGCTTCCAAGCATGAGACATTGCATTAAACGACGAACCTATTTTTATTATGCTGTTTTTTATAGTCTTGTACGTTCGTTCTATCCATGGTGGGCGAAGCTAATCCTGCAAAGGACGATTTCAATAAAAAAGCCCACGAGTTATGAATTCATGAGCTTTTTGTTTAATTTGAATTTCGAGAATATTCTTTTTAAAATTTCTTTTAATTCGTAATACTATATCTCAAACCCATTCGGGATCACTACACCTTTTGGAATAATAATAATGCCTTGCTTTATCGTATAATTTTCAGTTTGAGTAAAATCGATATTATGCATATTTACCAATTTTGTATTTTTACCAATACGAGCATTTTTGTCCACTATGATATTCTTCAACACCGAACCCTCGCCTATTCCGACAGGAATCAATGCATCTTCTCGAGCCTCTTCTTCATAGAAATCAGCCCCCATCATGTAAACACGATCCAGCTCAACATTGTCTTTAATAATCCCTCGCATACCAACAATAGAATTCGTAATCTTCGCATCGCCTATGATACAACCTTCGCTAATAATCGAATCTTTAATTTCAGCACCATGAATACGGCTTCCAGGCAAAAATCGTGATCGCGTATAAATGGGCTTATTGGCATCATAAAAAGAAAAATCAGGTTTGTCCCCCGTCAACGCAATACTCGATTCGAAAAATGTTCTGATGGTTCCAATATCTTCCCAATATCCTTGAAAACGATAGGCGGATGTCTTGTACTTTGCGATAGCAGGCGGAATAAGATCCTTTCCGAAATCATTCCCCTCTTGTGACAACAAATCCTTCAATACCTCTTTGCTAAAAATATAGATCCCCATCGAGGCCAAAACGTTTTCGCCTTTGGAACGCGCATCAATGACTTGATCAATTTCGTCTTTGGTTTGAGGCTTTTCCACAAACTTAATCACAACATCATTTTCATCCGTTTTTAAAACGCCGAGTTCTCTTGCTTCATCACGATGTTTTCGAATTACGCCAATAGAAATATCAGAGTTTGTGTCTAAATGATTCTGAAAAAACGCATCATAATCCATTTTATAGAGATGGTCGCCCGCTAAAATTACATAATGCGAAACGTTCATATCCTTAAATCGACTCCAATAGGATCGAACTGCATCTGCAGTGCCTTGAAACCATTGACTATTATCCATAGTTTGCTGAGCGGCAAGGATTTCAATCGTCCCTTTTGAAAAGGTGTCGAATTTATACGTTTGATAAATATGACGATGCAAACTCAATGTGTTAAACTGCGTCAAAATATGAATATGACGAATTCCCGAATTGATGCAATTGCTAATTGGGACATCGATAAGTCTATATTTTCCACCAATTTGAACAGCTGGCTTCGCCCGATGCAAGGTAAGCGGTGACAATCTTTCGCCTCGTCCCCCACCTAAAATAATGGCTCCTAATCTCATCTTATTCATATTCTCGCTCACTCTCTTTACGATTCTAATGATTTATATAAGGCAGCATATTTCTTGGCTGCAAACGACCATGAAAAGTCTTTTTTCATGGCATTTTGTATTAATTTTTCTCTACTTTTTTTATCCTGATATGTTTGGATGGCTCTTACGATAGTTTCTAACAAAGCTTGCGAATTATGTTGATTAAAACTAAAACCTGTCCCTGTTTCGCCGTCCCAGTTTTCAACCGTATCTGCTAAACCACCTGTCTCGTGGACAATTGGAAGAGTGCCGTATTTTAAGCTATAAATTTGATTTAGTCCACAAGGTTCGAATGCAGATGGCATCAAAAATAAGTCCGCCCCTGCTTCAATGAGATGAGCAAATGGTTCGTCATATCCATTAAAATATGCAATCTTTTTAGGATAGGCATTTGCGAATTCTCGAAGCTTGTTTTGTATCGCTTCCATCCCAGTTCCTAAAAATACAAATTGTACATCCAATTCCATTAAATCAGGTAAAATGTCAATAATAAGAGGGTAGCCTTTGGCGTCCACAAGGCGAGAAATATTGCCAATTACTGCTGTGTCCGGCGCAACGGGCCAAGAGCAATGAACCTGCAATGCGGCTTTATTCAATTTTTTCCCAAATGTATTTTCTACGTCAAAGCGATGCTCAATATGCGAATCGTATTGGGGGTTCCAATAGCTGTAATCTACGCCATTTAGAATGCCTGAAAATTTGTCCTTTATACTTTGAATCTTGTCAAAAAGACCAAAAGACCAATCGGGAATTTCTAATATTTCCTTCGCATAATTGGGACTTACGGTATTTACGTGATGAGCATAATGTAAGCCTAGTTCCATTGCGTTATAGTGTTGAGTCGCAACAGGATTGATTAAATTTTGTTCATCCTGAGTCAAGAGTCCAAACTCATCAGACGAAAACCAGCCTTGGTATTGAAAATTATGCACCGTCAATAAGGTTGCGGCGTTTTCGTTTACCGCTTTTAGCATAAGGGGAATTAGCGCTGTATGGTGGTCATTACAATGTACTACTTTAGGATTGATATGAGCACGTTTTATTAAATCGACTGCTACTTTTTGGAAAAAGAAAAACCGTAGATTATTATCGGGAAATCCTTCTCCACGTGCATCGGTGTAAATGCCGTTACGTCCAAAGAATTCGTCGTTGTGTACAAACCAATGGCTTTCGTCATCATTAGACCAAATTTTATACAAATAGGCATCTTTACCCAAATAAACCGTCCCTGAAATGGTCGTTTCTTTAAGTTTAAATTTCTGACAATTGATACTGCCATATAAGGGCGACAGGTTCGTGGCGTTGTATTTATAAGCCTTTAGAGCGGGAGGCAGTCCACCAGCAACATCGGCAAGACCACCAGCTTTTGAGTAAGGTGCAACTTCGGCGCTCACAAAAAGTATTTGACTCATGGTCGCTTCTTTCTATTCATTTTTTTGTCAGATTTTATTGAATATTTCATTCCGCCTAAACTACGAGAAAAGTAGCTTAAAACGATAATGAAAATATTAAAATTGTGATGAGTTATATCCTGTCCAAGAAGAGAATAGTTGACGTATTTATTTGAAATTGTCCATAATTCTTTTTCTGTCTTCATATTCTTTATCATTTTTATGATATAACTCAATAAAGATTATTTTATCTTCTTTTGAAAAATGAGCATATATTAATCGCAAACCTGAATTTACACCTCTTCCTTTTAATGCTCTACAAGCAATTTTTTTCACTTTTATCACACACGTTTCCAAACCTAAATTGTCAATACGAAAACTGAACGGAGGTCTTTCTGTAGGAGAAAATTCTAACACCTTTTTTACAACATCTAAATCATTCTCTAGCGTTCTATATTTTTTTAAGAGTTTTTTCAAATCTTTTTTAAATTCTGTTAATTCCTCAAAAATCATTCTTGTTCAATTTCATCACCATAATTTCTTACAGAGAAAGGAGCCTCTCTATAAAAAGCTAATTCATAATTTATTTCTTCTCCCTCTTTTGAAGCCAACCAAGGTAAATCATTGTGAGAATAATTACTTATTGCAGTAGCCGACCAGTCGCTCATTTGTTCTATAACCCTATCAAGAATGTCCGTTTCACTTGCTTGCAATTGAGTTAAATCAGACTTCTCTAAAGGTAAATAACGAGTTTGAGGATAACCGTGATATTCAGTCTTAACACGCTTCAATTGTCCTCCCTCAATCATTTGTTTGATAATTGTATTTAATTGTTGAGGGACAGGGCCAAATGGTAATTTTCTATATTTTGCACCCGTTAAATGTTCTTCATATAACTCGTAATAATTAAAATCAGAAAAGTACAACAACTTATAAAGAACCGTTTCTCCAACATTTGGCTTCCCTGCACATTTTTCTAAAATGTATAATAGCACATTTTTGAGCTTATCAATTTTTAAAATTGGGACAGCAATACGTTCTTCAGCTATGTTAGTGCTTTTCTCATTATCACCATCAATTTCTTGATGAATCTCAAAATTTTTAGACATAAAATCATCTAATGAGAATCCTAATTCTATTGACAGTTGCTGTAATTCAAGAATATTAACACTCCTGTTGCCCAATTCAATTTGAGCCAAAGATGGACGAGAGATATTAACTCTTTTAGCCAAATCTTCTTGAGATAATCCCTTATTCTTCCGGAGCTCCGTTACTCTCTGACCAATCTGCTTTTGTGATAATTTTACATTCATATCTATTTCCCTTTTGTTTATGCAACAAAGATACAGAATGTTCTAATATAAAACAAGAGATTGTTTTAATATGAAACAATATGTTTTACTTGTGACAAGTTTTTAGCCTGACACTTATGTGTAGCAATGATAAATACTATCTAAAAAATATTGCCACAAGTAATAGATAAAATGTCGATTGGAAGTGTAATTGGATATGAAAATCTTATAGCTACAGGCTACTACCTACTTCAAAAACAACACTTTCTCACTTACCACACGTTGCCCTTTATTTAATAGAACCACCCAATAAACACCTGATGGGATATTGTTGTGTGGCCTCCACGTAAATGACGAACTATTGGAAATATTTTGTCGTGTAATTTCCTGACCTAGAAGAGAATAGATGACGTATTCATTTGAAATATTTGATGCGATGTCAACTCGTAGTGTCCCATTGAAAGGATTGGGGTAGGCAGATATAAGGTTGTAAGATTTAGCGATATACTGTTTATCAATTTCAACTTGGTACTCATTTAATGCACCGGGTGTCCCAAAATCACCATATCCATATTGTGTCGTAGAAGGATTCCATCCGCCCACATCATCAAGAGCCAAACTTTTTCCTGTAGGAATCGTCCATGAGCTATTATAAAGAACAGCATCAACTGTGGTGGAGTTTTCATCAATTAAAATAATTTCATCAGATGTATTCGCGAGAATCAGTCCAGAGTATTCGTAATCAACATCCAACCCACCGTTAGTTGCGGCATCGCCATTAACAGAGAGCACAAAAAACGCCTGACTCTCAAGAACGAGTACGGCGTCGCTTAGAATCTGAAATATTTCGCCATCGTTGTCTTGAAGACTCCAATGATCGATTCGAACGGGAAATGCGCTTTGATTCATCAACTCGATCCATTCGCCATTAGTGTCAGCAACTTGCGTTGGATTCGCCATAAATTCGTTTATCACGACTGCGAGGTCTCCGTTTCCAACGCCGCGTCCTAGCACGTCAATCGATGAGCTAATAGGCGAACCGTCATTCCCAAGCACATCCAACGCCGATGCGCATACCCCATGATATGAAGGCGAAAAATTGACGGAAAAGCTTAATGTGTCGCCGGGTAACAGAGTTGACAACGGTAAGCCATCTGTCAAAATACCAGAAATATTGTTGGAAATTACTGGAATTTCAAATTCAATAGGTGATTCAGATGTATTAACGACCGTCACCGCGCGACTTGATGTCTCACCCACGAAAACGGTGTTAAAATCAATAAAGGGCGGGTCAAATAATAAGTTAATTTGAAGCGGTTCAATAACGCCGCCTGCCTCCATAAATCGTGCTGCAAATTCTTGGACATATTGATTTGCGATGCTTGGATTTTCAATAATCAGTGTGTTTTCATCATTCAACGATTCGCCATTTGCAGACCAATTCATGGAACCCGTAATGATAATGGGATTGCTGCTGGGATGCTGTCCGTCAATTATCATAACTTTATGATGAAGTCGCTTAAGTCCCTCATCAGCTTGGACATTGTCCTCATAAACTTCCGCAGGATTTGCCCATGCCCGATCGCCTTCTCCCCGCATGGGGATGCTTTCGCTCCAAGACGTATTCCAATAGGTTGATTCAAAAAGCCCTTTGACTTCAAGATCAGGATTTGCTTCTTGTGCCGCCAACATTGCATCCGTAATCTCATCTGTTGAAAAGGCAAAAATGCTAAAATATATTTCATAATTCGCCGTAGAAATGGCATCAATAATGTGTTGGGTGGGGGCATCGCTAGGCGAGAAATAAACGCCGTAATGATAGCCATCAATCACGACATCATGAGCCGTATTATTCGTTTTTTGGTTGTGAAACCGTGCATTATTCTCATCAGGGACCATCGTTTCGCTGCCCCACATTTCGTTAAATTCATCCATGTAGATGGCTGCTAGCTGGGTATTTTCAATCCAAAGAGCGTTATTTGCGTTACTGACGGTTCCGTAATGTGTTAAATTATAAGAGCCGGTCCAGACGATTGAGGCATCAATCACAACGAATTTATTATGCATTTCACCACTACCGCTGTTAAGGACGCCAAAGGCATCATCGATAATCGTAACACCGGCGTTTTGCAACGAAATCAGACCTTCTTCAGCGAGGTAGTCGTGATCAGTGATGACACGAATATTAACCCCGCGATTTTGCGCAGAAATGAGAGCCTCTGCGACGGTTTGAAGCTCGATATCATAAGCACAGATGTCGATTTGCGTTTGGGAATTATCTATTAGAGAAACGAGTTCCTCATAAATAGCGACTTCGCTTTGCGCAATGCTACCAACAGCAAAATCTGGATTAATTGATTTTGTAAAACCAACCCATTGTCCGAATAAAATACTCGATAATAATGAAAATACGATGAGCCTTGTTTTCAATCCAAATCCCTTTGTTTTAAAACGTTTTCTGTTGCTTCTATTGCAGTATTGGGAGCGAAACCTATTTGGTTAAAAAATCGTCATGACCATATAAAACCACACGACTTGTTAAGTTTGCATCACCATCATATTCTTCGACAACTGTCTGATTTTTTTCAATATCATATTTGAATTTTGTGCGCGTAATAATACTATTGTTCGTATCATTTACGAAAATTTCTTCACGCTTCCGACCATCCTCATTATAGGCAGTCTGACGATGGCAAATAAGTTCGCCTGAAATTTCTTTGATGGTAAATAGAAGTTCCCTTCCATTACTATTGTAGTCGATTTCAACCAAAAAATAACGATCGATTTGAACAAAATTTTCCCCGAAGACAAATTTTAATTCAGGCAAAGTCCCTGCGTTGGTTCGAAATTGAAATTCCTTTACAAGCTGATTATTCCCATCAAAGACTTTGCGGGTTTTAGGGTTACCATTCTGGTCATAAAATGAGCGTTCTCGCTTTACGATTCGATCCTCAGCATTATACCAAACAACCGCAATAACTTTATCAAATTTATACGTTACACCTACATGAGGTTTGCCTAATAATTCACTTCGAGTTTGTGGAGGTGATACATCTGCTCGACTCCATTCACGATAATACAAGGTACCGTTTTCTTTTTCAATTTGTCCAAATAGCGAGCTTGCAAAAAAGGCAAAAGTAAAAAGCCAAAAAATGATCCAAGTTTTCGGTTGTAATTTATTTTGTTTCAGCATCATCGCTTAATCTAGTTGAAGTTTCACGTAATTCATTAGAAAATATAGGCTCCAATTTCGACGATTTTGATCCTTTATTTCATTATTAAAATCAAAAAATAAAGCCACCAATTCAATTACGTTTTTCGATCTTTTTTCTTCGCTGCTGGGAAAAGCACATTGTTTAAAATAAGTCGATACCCAGGCGAATTGCGATGCAACGAAAGCTGAGTCGGTGGGTCTCCCACGAAATGCTGATAGTCTTCGGGATCATGTCCCCCTAAAAAGGTAAAGGTCCCTTTTCCGGCATTACCATGTATATATTTTACTTGTTCACCGTTCGGAACATCACCCATGATGATGACATGCTTTTTAATTTTGTCACGTCTATAGCCCGTCGTTTGTCCCATAAAACCCTTTACAATACCCACATGATTTTGCGTCAACATCGTTGGTACAGGATCCCACTTTGCTGAGAATTCGAAGAGTGTAAAATAGTCTGCTTCCGCTCCAGGCGCCACAGGACGGATAGAAGAAGGGAAATCAATGTCGCTATATTCATATAACATTGGATCCGTATAAAGCTGATAATTATCAAAAGCTAGGGACTTGGAATAATTCAATTTTTCTTGCGCCTGAGGATCAACGGGTGAGCCATCATAAACGCGATCAACAATATCAATTCCTTCGGCAGCGAGTGCTATATCAAAGGCATCCGTTGCGCTACACATGGCAAATAGGAATCCGCCGTTCCCCACAAATTCGCTTATTTTTTTCGCTACCATTTTCTTTTCTTGGGACACAGACATAAATCCATGATTGTGTGCAAATGATTCATACTCTTGTTTTTGTTGCTGATACCAAGGTGCATTGCGATAATTACGATAAAATTTGCCATACTGACCGGTGAAATCTTCATGATGCAAATGAAGCCAATCATAACCCTGTAATTTGCCCTCGAGCACGTCCAAATCCCAAACTTCGTCGTACTCAATTTCAGCGTAGGTAAGGGCTAGCGTTACGGCGTCGTCCCAAGGTTGTTTTCCCGGCGGTGTGTAAACGGCGATATTAGGCGTCTTTTCTAGGATGACGACATCCATATTCCCACCTTCAATATCGGCGTAAATTTGCGTTTCAGAGCCTGATGAAATCGTTTCATTTTTGACGTCTCGTATGCGACATTCTTGTACAATTTCATTATTAAAATCCATTAAAAATGAACCACCGCGATAATTAAGGAGCCATTCCACATTTTGTCCTCGTTCCAAAACCCAAAACGCAATGCCATAGGCTTTTAAATGATCCGTTTGTGATGCATCCATGGGAATGAGAATCTTGCTTCCGTAACTTGTCGAAAATGTCATTATAAAAATTATTGTGATTAGAATTCTATTTTTCATTTAAACGTATTTTCCAGTCATTTTCAGCCAGTTCGTTTGCATATTTTAATTAAAATCGCCACGAAGTTGACGAATTTTTGTCAGACATTGGGACGCATAAAGAGAATAGGGTCGTTCCACAAGGACGCGTTCATAATGAGGAATTAACGTCACATTTTCTACGCCTCTTTTTTCCTGTAACTCCGCATTCCAGATAAGTGCGACATCAAACCAATCCGACGTTTCATACTTTTCTAAAAAGATATTTAGTTCATCTTCGGCTGCTTTGAATTGCTTCAACAGCATTAAAAGCTCAATTCTTCGAATCGCCGCGTCGTCTGCCACGTCTCCCCTTTGAATCAGTTTCAGTAATTTTGACGCTTCGCTGAGTTTGTGTCGCCCAATGAGAACTTCTGCTTCCAAATAGCGCTTGAGATTTTCATCCTCTAAGGTCCCATTGCCTTCTATAAATGACGACAGTTCCAAGCCATCATTAAATAGCGGATCGGCGGGACGCGTTGAACCGGAAAGATTTAACAAGGCTTTTTTTAGATACGTCCAATTTTTTGAATGAAGGGATATCCGCAAATTTTCCGCAATAAATTGGGAATCATCTTCGTCGGCACCTGTCAATGTAATGACTTGATTCCATATGTTTTTTGCGGCAACCGTATCGCCTTTCACAAGGTGACATTCAATAAGGCGAAAGCCCGCCTCTTGTTGCAAATTTCTATTACTTGGCGTCATCATAACGGTTTCAAAACCTTTGATTGCTGAATCGGTGTCGCTTAAAACGCGAAGCTGCAAATCACTTAGGCGAAATACTGCTTCGGCGCGGAGACCGCTTTTTTGCCCCCGATCCAAATCTTTATATAGTGAAATCGCCTCATTCAATTTTTCTTGATTCGAACCCGAAAAAACAAAAGGAATCGCAAAAAAGGTGTTCCCCTCATAAAATCCAGCCATGGATTGTTCCTCGTTATTTTCTAAAACTTGATGCTCAATAGCGCGTCCTAAACCCAAAATAGCAGCTCCAGCATATTTCTCATTTTTCGTTTCTAAAATGAGTTTTTCATAAACCTTTTGAGCTGCGCTCCAGGCTTTTTCTGCCTCAAAACTCATGGCATAATTCAAAAGCGTTTGAGGGGCGAGGATGCTTGGTGTCTGAGCCGAAATTTCATGAACCGCATCATCATATTTCTTTTCATGAAGTAAAATTGTAACACTAAAATCTATAGACGCCAAAATATTGTCCGTCTGTTTTCCCCATATTTTTAATGCTTCAATAACGATAGGAAGATTATCAGGATTGTCTAGAAAACCGACGAGTTCGCGCTCTATATAGTTTTTTGCGTGGGTATTTGCATCGAAATAGAGCAATAGTTCCTGTGTCGCTAAATCTATTTCGCCCCTCACTTTATAGAGGCGCGCTAAGTCGTTGGCAAATAATGAATTCCGTCCCAATTTCTGACGTCCCGCTAACAAGGTTGCTTTCGCTAAATCCAGAGCTTGGGTTCGAATTTGTGCGTTTGAAACAAGGCGAAATACATTCTCGCTGCGACCTGCATTTTCAACAATCGTCTCCCAAATTTCTTTCGCCAATTCCTTTTCGCCCATGCCATAGCGGATGCGTGCTTCATCGGCTCTTAATTCTATATCTTGTGGAGATAGCTTTAAGCGTTCCCCTAATAATGTCAACTGACCGTCCCAATTTTCATTAGCTTCGTAGAGTTGCATTGCGCGATAATAAGCGCGACGCTCATCTGGATTCTTTTCCAAAATCGAAAGATACAAAGCTAAGGCTTCATCATTTTGTCCGAATCGCTCGTAACTTTGAGCTCGCTTATATTGGATATCAAACGCTTGTCTCTGACTCTTTTGTCCATAAATAGGAGACATCAATGATAGAACAAAAATCAACAACATTGAAAATAGAAATGGTAAATTTTTACGGCGCAAGGGGTGTCTCCATCTCTTCTAAAAGTTGGAAATATTGCTGAATCAGTGCGCGCTCTTCTGGCGTATATGACTGTTTTAGGCTGTAAATCAATTCTTCGTAGAGAATATTTCGCTTCTCGCCTAAATCGTCGGGAAGCTCTATCCTAAGACTTGAATTATTAATTTCCGAGGCCGTCTCGGATTTGCGTTTTTTGCTAAAATCACGTTGATGAGCGGAGCGTTGAGCATCTAACAATTTGGACAAAATACGTTCCTGCTGCTCAACAACTTTTTTATTAGGTCGCTTCGCATTGAGTTCTTTGGCGACGGCTTCCATCTCTTCACCGATTTTTCCTAAATCTCCGAGCATGCGGCCATCATTCCCCATTCCTTGCTCAATTTGGCCCAATTGATCTCTTAAGGCTGACTGACGTCTCGCCATTTGTTGCATCATGGATTGATTGCCTTGCCCCATTTGCATCATCGTTTCTTGATTTAAACCTTGTTGCTGGCCGGCCATTTTTTGGAGCGATTCCATATACTGTTGAAATCCAGACGCTTGGCCACCTTCTTCTAATGATTGCATGGACGATGCGAGGTCTTGCGCGAGTTGATTCAACGCTTGTCGTGCACCTTTTTGTTGACCCGCCGCCTGACCCGGTCGACGACTTTCCATCTCGGAAATAGCCTCTTGCATCGCGGACAATGCTTTGCCTAATTGCTTCGCACTTTTCCCCGATACGGCGAATGTCTCGTTGCCTAAATCCGAAAGTTCAGCGGCAATTTGCTGAATATTGCGCGTTAAGTCGTATTGATCATCTGCATAATCTCGTAAAGTCGAACTGGTGGAACGCGCTTTTTTCGTTTCACTTTCAAGGGCCTCCTGACGTTGACTGAGAGACAAGGTTTTCATGAGGATTTTTCGAAATTCTCCCATGACTTGTTCCATCATTTGTTGCTGCATCCCTTGTTGCATTTGTCCCGCTTGTTGCGCCATTTTTTGTAATTTTTTCTGGGCTGATTTCGCAGACGGCTTGCCCGCTTCCATATTCCCTTCTTTAAATTGATCCGTCGCTTCACTTAAATCTTCTTTTGCGCCAGATTCAGACATTTCAGATTGAAGTTCGTCCAATTGACTCGTGTCTAAATTCTCATTTTCTTCGGCAAGTTCTTTTAATTCCTCTGCCACTTTTTGAGCTTGTTCAAATGCTTTTTCAATATTTTCTTCAAGTGCCGCCGTTGTTTCGGGACTGTTTTCATCCATGGAATTCAACAATTCTTCTTGCTGTTTCGCCATCTCTGCCATCCGCGATGAAAGTTCGTCCATCTTCTGTTCCATCTCGACTTGCTTGAATAATTCTAAAGTGCGTTCCAGACTTTTTTTAAATTCGTCCATCGATTGCTGAAACTCAGACATGGCATTTTCCATAGCTTGGGGATTATTTTCCTCCATAGCGTCTTGAAGGTTTCGCATGGCTTCTTTCAATTCTTGCGTCATGAGATTTTCAAACATCTTTTGAAGTTCTTCGAATTGATTCAATGTTTCGTCGTCAAAAAGATTCTGTTCTTGTGATTCCTGAATCATTTTGTCCAACTCTTCACTGATGGCTTCCAGCTGCTGTTCTAAGGCTTTCATATCCGCCATAGCGTTTTGAGCATCTTGCTGCTGATTCCAATCGAGTTGCTGATCTTTCTTAACTTCCATGGCAAGTTGATCAATTTTTTCTTTGATGTCTTTGACAGATTCCAAAACGGATTCTGTATCTTGACGAATCTCTTTTTCCTTTGCATCCGTTTGTTCAAACATTTCTAACATGGATGGCAATCGCGCCGAATAAACCTTTGATTTCGCCATTGAATAGCCTGAGACATTATTATTGTCATAAATTTGGAACCAGTACTCGACGCCCCATTCAGGGATAAGATTCAGTTCCGATAAGTCCCAATTCCAATCGAATTCAGCGGCTGTCTTCGAATCAGAGGGAATCTTAATATTGCTTTTATAAACCGTCGAATCAGGCTCAAAATAGTCGGGTTTTAGAATTCGATAATTCAACAATAGTTTAGAAAAACCGAAATCATCGCCAATTTTCAAGCGCAAGGGCAATTGCGCATTATCACCGAGTAAGACATCCATAGCAGGCAAAATAATCTTGATATAAGGCGCTGCATCTTCGTCAATATAAACCAGATATTCGAGAGGATTCAAATTTGGGATTGAGTCATCATCAAAAATATTCAATTTAAAATTATCCGATTGATGAATCGTCCAGTTCGCAAAAAAGACATCGCTTTTCACGTCGCATGCAATATCTGATTTTGTTTGAAATTGAACGACTGCACGGCTCAAAGCCTTTGTACTCTTACCCCTAATTTCAATTTTACTCCCAGGTAATGTACTGATTTTACGCGCATTATCCGTTGATATCTGAATTTCTAGTCCTGTGTATTTCGGCGGAATGATGGTTGTTTCCATGGATGATACAACGGGGCGATTGAGGACATGAACAGAAATTATATCCGAACGAGCCCATGTCCAAGGCTCCCAGAAATAAGCCATTTTAGAGGATGCGATGACGCTAAAAGATTCTTGAACGCGTGGTAAAATCATCTCATAATTCGAATCACGGACACGGATGATTTTATCATTATGATGATTTTTTGAATCGATAAGAAGATGTACGGATTGAGCCTCACGACCCAATATTTGTCCCGAAACATGAATCGTATCGCCGGCCAAAACGTCATAGTCATCAGCTTGAATTTTTATAATAACGGGCATAGGATATTCGAAAACGGTAAATGGATGCATCACTCTTGTGAATGCTAAGGAAATGGGTTGAAAGAATATAAGGGCTAAAATCAATAGCGCTCCAGATACAAGCGTGAAGCGTTTTTTCAATATTTTAATTCTAAATTCAGGGTAGAGGATATGAGCATCGACTTGTTGCAATTGAGACAAGGCATTTTGTATAGCGATGTCTTTGAGCTCCACCGAAATCCCCGCTTGCATCGGGTCGTTTGAAAGATGAAAGCCTTGTAATATTATTTGACCTCCCTCATGCAATTTCTCACTCAATGCTTTTGTGATGGAAATCGAGGTCGTGCTTTTTAATTTTTGATTTGATAAAAGTTGTGTTAGAATCGCAATTGAGGCTGCGCCAAAAAGGCCTATCCCAATAAATATTCGAAGGAGAAACCAGCGCATTTCAGAGTCGAAATAACGAATTGATTCAGCGCTTATAATACCAAAAAATATTATGAGTAATAAGAGTCCAAGACTTAAAAGACTTTTTGTACGAAATCCTCTCGCAATGGCGCTGGCAAATGGTTTAAAGACCATTTTAAATGGATTTACATCAATTATAATTGATTTATTTCTGCTTACTTCTGTCAATTACTTCTCTTCGCGTTCAAACTTTCTTCTCTCGCTAATTTTCGCTGATTATATTTTCCATTTGAAAGTCTATTTTGCACAATTTTATCTTTTATCTTTTGTTTTTTATCTGCATTTATCTGTGTTAAATATTTTTTCATTAAGGCATAAAGCAATACATCAAAATATTGACGCCCATTTTAAGTGCCGCTAAATGTTTAGTTTCGCCATCTTTATGGACTTCCAAATCTTCCCAGCCATCGCCTAAATCCGATTCATAGGTATAAAGGACGACGAGTTTCCCTTCGTGAAATAATCCAAGAGCTTGGGGACGTTTGCCATCATGTTCATGTATCTTAGGCAAGCCATTAGGGAAACTAAATTTCGTATTAAATATGGGATGCGTCGCGGGTAACTCGACCCATTCTTTATTAGGGAAAACGCGCTTCATCTCTCGACGAAAGGATTCATCTAATCCATAATTATCATCCGCATGGAGGAATCCACCTTGGGTTAAATAATCTCTTAAGCGATAAACTTCGTCAGACGTAAATTTAATATTGCCGTGACCCGTGAGATATAGAAATGGGAAATTGTATAAATTTCCATCACTGAGTTTGACTCTTGCTTCTGTATCATCAAGTTTTAAAGTCGTTTCTTGATTCACGAAATTGATGAGGTTTGGCAAGGAACTTGGATTAGCATACCAATCACCGCCACCACCATAGTGCAAACGCGCCAATTGAAAATCTTGGGAAAAGAGAGATGATGCAAATACCATAATTAAAATCGACCCTCTAATATGTCGATTGACCTTTCCCACTAATCGCGCTGATTTTCGCTGATTATATTTTCCTTTTGAAAGTATATTTTTCACAATTTTATCTTTTATCTTTTATCTGCATTTATTTGCATTTATTTGCGACATCTACCGGACACTCAATTTATTTATCACCCTGCGACCTGTATTAACCAAAAACCAATCCAAACAACGGCGACTGATTTTAGAACTTTACTTGTAATGGTCCCTGCTAAAACGGCCAGCGCTGCGCGTTTCGCTTCGTTTTGCGATTTTCCGTCTTGACGCTCGCCCCAATAGGCTCCCAGATAAGCACCCGTTAGAAGTCCTATCAAAGCGCCAATGAAAATAAAGACGCTTCCCCCGAGAATTGTTCCAACAATACCGCCGACAATAGACAAAATTGTACTCCGTTTTGAAGCGCCATATTGTTTCGCGACAACAGCTCCCAATCCAAATTCGATGACTTCCAGTATTGCCGACAATGCGAATAATAGTATGATGTGGATAATCTGAATCTCACCTTGAAATCCACCCCACCAAGCCATCACCAATGCTAAAATGGTCATAATGAATGTTCCCGAAAAAAACACCCAGGAGGAGACAACGGCGATGAATGTGATGATACTTATGACAGCAATTGATAAAATTTCCATAGGGCTGAAACTAATTTTATCTCAGGCTATAGCACTATAAAAGACAGTCACTTTTTGGTGTATGATTACTCTTGTCATTAAGTTTAATGAATAAATTAGCAAAGATTGCATCTTGAAATTTGATGAGATTTTGGAGACAAAAGAAAAAGCCCCTGATTAAACAGAGGCTTTGATTTTACTTTATAAACAGAATATCATTTTAGATACAGCATCTTAATCGTTTCAGAATAATTCGACGTTTCCATTCGAGCAAAATAGATTCCTGTGGGTACAGAAAGTCCAGAATTATTCGTACCATTCCATTTATAACTATATGAACCAGCTTGCGTAAAACCTGAACAGATTGTTTGAATCATGTGTCCTTTTACGTCATAAATATTTAGGATTATTTCCGCATTTTTAGTCAAGTTATAAGTTATTTTTGTACTTGGATTAAATGGGTTCGGATAATTCTGATGTAGTTTGAAATTCGTCGGATTGACAAGCTCGGACTGAATATCGCCTTGTGGCAAATCGACACCTGCTTTCGCCCACCATATTTCTGTCCCCGTTTCAGTTTCGTGTTGCCAAATCACAGCAATATACAATGTGTCATAATTCCCATATTGCGTCAATACTGGCCACGTGTCGCTGCCTGGTAAGTTTGATATATTAATCGTTGATTCAACGCCTGACATAATCCCTTGAAATAATGCCATAATTTCAGAATTTCCGTCAAGAGAATCGCTATCGTAAATCAGTAAATAATCGTCAATATCTTCTCGACTTCCGCTGACAGGAATCCCAAATGTAAATTGTGTTGGATGTCGATAATTTGCATTTACGTCCAGATGTTCACTCATGTAATCAAATGAATAAAATGGTGCATAGCTAATCCCCCATTGCCCATCTTTGTAGGTTTCGAAACTTATATTGTCTACCGAGCCGATTTCAGGATTCCGATTCAAGCAGCCATTTGAGAAAACCTCAAAATCCCATGTCATATCGCCGGTATAACTATTTAAGGAGGCGAACACGATTTCGCTCGAATCAATCATATTTTTTTCATATACAATACTCTCGCTATAGGCACCTCCATATTGATTTATAGAGGGATTATTGCAGCCATCAACATCAATAACTTGGGCTCCAGTGGTGGTAGAATCAGAAAAAATCATGAAAAACAATTCTCCTCCACACGACCAAGCGGCTCTGCGATTATTAATGTCTGCTTTAATGGTGTCTGGTGCGTCTGCCATTAAGGTATAAGGTTCGCTCCAGATATTCACATCGAATGATGTCAATTTCAGAGACCAAAAGGCATCATTTTGTTCGGACCATGCTAATTTTAAACCGTCTCCATCTATTGTAATGGATGGCTTATACAATGTGTTAGTACTTGTCTGAACGATTATCATAGTATCGATGTTTGGGAATATTTTTTGGACACAGAGAGAATAGACGTTGTCATTATAATTTATCCATGTCATGTATTTGGCTTGTTCACCCCACCAATCGCTTTGGATGTCAACCTGGTCATTTATCCCTGGCAATTGTATGAGGGGCTCAGATGTTGAGAATTGTGCAATAGATATTATGGGGAAAAGAAATATGAACAACTTAAAACGCCATATTTTTGATAAAACTTTACTTTTTAAATGCATGACTAAATCCCCTATTTTTTTAACTGAGATTAAACTAGTATTTTTGTGGTCTAAATCAATTATTTAATATTTATCAACATGTTAGGATAATATGACGCATTGACTCAAAATTAATGTAACCCTATTGATTTTGAAAAAAAGTCGTTGCC
>ERZ889078.101-NODE-101-length-70585-cov-11.998455_pt1 | contig 70585 bp, 70 predicted proteins | sample MGYA00521266_ERZ889078 | MGnify/ENA primary metagenome ERZ889078 (study PRJEB32303, sample SAMEA104408618) | aquatic metagenome | biome: Brackish water; feature: Pelagic; material: water | place: Baltic Sea | collected 2014-06-16T06:34:00 | depth 76,534 m ... | reverse complement strand
TCACTTCCTGATAATCAACCAGCTCGATAATGGCCATGGCGGCTGCATCACCAATACGCTGACCTGTCTGAATAATACGGGTATAACCACCCTGACGATCGGCGTACTGCTCCTGAATCTGGCCAAAAAGTTTAGCCACAATATCTCTGCTGCGGATATAACTCATGGCCTGACGTTTGGCATGGAGGTCGCCGCGCTTGGCCAGAGTAATCATCTTATCGGCAACGATCCGCAGCTCTTTTGCCCTTGGGGTCGTGGTGACAATCCGCTCATGCTCAAACAGAGAGGTCACCATATTGCGAAGCATGGCTTTTTTATGGGCGGATGTGCGTCCAAGGGCGCGTCCAGATTTTCTATGTCTCATTTATCTATCCTCAACGTGTATCTAACCAGCATTGCTGGATCAAAATGGCCAGCCACAACCAACCATGAAAAGGTGTCCCTTCGGCATGGACAGCCATGGTTTTCCATGAACTTTTGTATAAACTGATTGCTGTTACACGATCAATCTATGATCAGACCTGCGCCTCTTCCTTTTCGTCTACTTCAGGAGGGACCCAGCTCTCAAATTTCAAACCCAGGGTCAGACCCATTTCACTGAGCAATGCCTTGATCTCGTTCAAAGACTTGCGCCCAAAGTTCTTGGTCTTCAGCATTTCCTGATCAGTCTTCTGGGCCAGTTCACCGATAAAATTGATATCGGCATTTTTGAGACAGTTAGCAGAACGAACCGAAAGTTCAAGGTCCTCAACCGGCTTATCAAGATAGGGGTTCAAGGGCTCAACTTCCTTGAGCTCATTTTCATCACGAACCGGCTCGGCCGTATCTTCATCAAAATTTATGAAGATGGTCAACTGCTCTTTGAGAATCTTGGCGGCATAAGCCAAGGCATTTTCCGGCTTGATACTGCCATCTGTCTCGATTTCAAGGGTCAGTTTGTCGTAATCAGTCTGCTGACCGACACGGGCCTGAGAGACCACATACTGCATCCGTTTGATCGGTGTGAAAATGGCATCAATGGGAATCTGACCAATGGTCATCTCCTCTTTATCCTGCTTTTCAGCCGGCTGATACCCCTTGCCCCATTCAACGGTCAACTCGGCCTGAAAATCCTTGTCGGCAGTAATGGTACAGATGACCTGTTCAGGATTCATCACCTCAACAAAAGCCGAACCCTGGATATCTGCACCAGTGACAACACCTGGGCCTTTTTTGGAAATCACAACCTTCTGCGCATCAGGGCTGGTGAGTTTGATCCGAATCTGCTTGAGATTCAGGATAATCTCACTGACATCTTCCACCACATCATTCATGGAGGTGAACTCATGCATGGCCCCCTCAATCTTGACGGTGGTAATGGCAGCTCCCTGAACGGATGAAAGGAGGATACGGCGCAAGGAATTGGCAATGGTCGTGGCAAATCCACGTTCCAGCGGCTGACAGACAAACTTGCCGTAGGATGCGGAATGCCTCGACTGATCCACCTCAAGCTTTTCAGGGCAAATCAGATTGGTCCAGTTCCGGTAAAATGGAATTTTTTCTTCAATTATCTCTGTCATGAGCTTCCTTCTCTGCGTGTCAACTGTGTGACTGAATCTGGTCCATTATAGAGAAAATATTCTTCCGCTACAGGCGAGAGAATCAATCGTCACGACTTACTTGGAATACAGCTCGACAATCAGCTGTTCCTGAATCGGCATGGTAATCTCATCACGGTTAGGCAGTGCCTTGACTGTGGCCTTGAAATTATCCTTGTCAAGCTCAAGCCAACTGGGCACACCACGACGGGCAACGGCTTCGAGACTCTCAACCATCAGGGTATTGGCGCGGCTCTTCTCGCGAATGGAAATCTCATCTCCAACGCTGACCTGAAAGGAGGGGATATTCACCCGTTTCCCATTGACCAGGACGTGATTATGACGAACAAGCTGACGAGACTGGTTTCTGGATGAAGCAAATCCCAGACGAAACATGGCACTGTCCAGACGACGCTCGAGCATGGACAGAAGATTCTCACCTGTGACGCCCTTCTGCTTATCGGCCTTGGCAAAGAAGATACGGAACTGACCCTCAAGCATACCATAGAGGGACTTGACCTTCTGTTTTTCCCGTAACTGCAGGGCATAATCAGAAACCTTCTTAAAACGGGCCTGACCGTGCTGACCAGGAGCAAAGGCACGACGCTCAAACGAACACTTGTCCGAATAGCAGCGATCACCTTTAAGATATAATTTTATGTTTTCACGCCTGCAACGTCGACACGCTGCACCTACATTTCTAGCCACTGAGGCCTCCGTCTACTGAAAATTGATTACGAAACTTAAAATCAACGTCGGAAATCAAACACGCCGACGTTTGGGAGGTTTACATCCGTTATGGGGAAGCGGGGTCACATCAGAGATGCGAGACACTTCAAAACCGCTGGTAGCGAGGGCCCTGAGGGCTGACTCGCGTCCAGGACCAGGTCCCTTGCACCGTACCTCCACCTTACGCATCCCGTGCTCAGAGGCCTTCTTGCTGGCCTCGGTCAAGGCATTCTGGGCTGCAAAGGGGGTACTCTTACGGGAGCCCTTGAAACCAAGGACACCGGCACTGCACCAGGATATAACATTTCCCTGCTTGTCGGAAATGGTTACAATTGTATTGTTAAATGTCGAATAAATATAGACTATGCCCTCGGGCACATTCTTTTTAATCTTCTTTTTTGTCCGTACCGTAGCACGCTTTCCACCAGCCATAACTCTACCTTATCCTCTTTCTATTTACGGGCTGCAGCGCCGCGACGGGGACCTTTACGGGTCCGGGCATTGGTTTTGGTCCGCTGACCACGACAGGGAAGTCCCATGCGATGACGTCGTCCGCGGTAACAGCCAAGGTCGGTCAAGCGCTTGATGTCCATGGACACCTCACGACGCCGGTCACCCTCAACCATATAGTCGCTTTCAAGAATCTTCCGGATACGATTTACATCTTCGCCGTCAAGATCGTCACTGTTCATGGTATAGGGCAAATCAACGCGATCAAGTATCTTGCGCGCAGAAGTGAGCCCAAGCCCATGAATATAGGTCAGGGCGCGATCCATGTGCTTGTTTTTGGGAAGGTCAACACCTGCTATACGAGCCACTAATTCATCTCCTTAAAAAGCCTATAACTTATAAATGTAAGGTGAACGCCACGGGGCAAAAGGTACTTCTTGCCTTATCCCTGACGCTGCTTGTGTTTCTTGATCTTACAACTGACACGAACAACACCATTACGCTTGAACACCTTGCATTCACTACAAATTTTTTTAACTGAAGAACGTACTTTCATATCAACCCAGCTCTTTTTCTGATGTTATTATTTCTTGGCTCGAAAGGTCACCCGACCACGAGACAGATCATAGGGCGACAACTCAACGGTGACACGGTCGCCAGGAAGGATCTTGATGAAATGCATCCGCATCTTTCCAGAAATATGGGCCAGGACCTTATGTCCATTTTCAAGTTCAACACGAAACATTGCGTTGGGCAACGGCTCCACAATAGTACCCTCAACCACAATGGCTTCTTCCTTGGCCATACACTCTCCCAACTTTTATTATTTCAAACGAAAAAACTTTATTTATAATACACCTCTCTCAAAAAGAGAAGCTTTATTTATTTCTGCCCATGAATTGTTCACGGTTACTGAGAACCAGCGGACCATCAGCCGTCAGTGCCACTGAATGTTCAAAATGGGCAGAACACTTTTTGTCGGCAGTAACCACGGTCCAGCCATCACGCAAGACCTTGACCTTTTCTGTTCCCAAATTAATCATGGGCTCAATGGCCAAAACCATACCCTCCTGCAGGCGCGGGGACTGGCCTTCGCTCACATAATTGGGAATCTCGGGACCTTCGTGGAGCGATCGGCCGATTCCATGGCCGACAAACTGCCGAACAACTGAAAAGCCACGCGGCTCCACATGATCCTGGACTGCCCGGGAAATATCAACAATCCGCTTCCCTACCTGAACCTGAGAAATGGCCAGGGTCAGGGCCTCATCAGTGGTCTGCAGAAGGCGCTGACGCTGGTCATCAATCTGGCCAATGGCAAAACTGATGGCCGAGTCGCCAAAAAAGCCCTGATACTCAACACCAAAATCAATGGAGAGAATATCTCCATTTCTCAGTTTACACTTACGGGAGGGTATTCCGTGCACGACTTGTTCATTGAGCGAAACACAAAGACTGGCGGGAAATCCACTGTATCCTTTAAAGGCTGGTCTCGCCTTTCGCCTCAGACAGAGTTCTTCTGCCAGACGATCCAATTCAAAGGTCGTCATCCCTGCCTCGGCTACAGCCTGGAGCATGGACAGGGTCTCGGCCACGATCTGATTGGCCTCAAACATGAGAGCAATCTCAGCGGGACTCTTGATCAATATCGGCTTACTCACCTGCCCTAACCGAGGAAAATCATTCTATCGGCCGCGAACCTTACCTGCCTTCATGAACCCTTCGTAATTACGCATCACCATATGTGACTCAACCTGCGAAATAGTATCAATGGCAACACCGACGATAATCAACAGGGCCGTACCACCAAAATAAAATGGGACGTTCAACTGGGAGATCAAAACTGACGGCAGGACACAGACCACACTCAAGTAGATGGCTCCTACAACAGTCAATCGGGTCAGAACCTTATCAATAAAATCAGCGGTCTTCCGGCCAGGACGAATACCTGGGACAAACCCGCCATTCTTCTTCAGGTTTTCAGCTACATCATCTGGTTTGAAAGTTACTGCGGTATAAAAAAAACAAAAGAAGACGATCATACCAACGAATAAAATATAGTAATAAACCGTACCAGGCGAAAGGGCCGCAGACATACGCTGCACCCAGTCTATCTGGATAAAACCACCCAGGGTTGCCGGAAACATCATAATTGATGAGGCAAAGATCGGCGGGATAACACCTGCGATATTGATCTTCAGGGGCAGATGCGAGCTCTGACCGCCATAGACCCGCCGACCAACGACACGCTTGGCATACTGGATCGGGATTCGCCGCTGAGCCGTCTCAAAAAAGACGATAACAGCAACCACGGCAAACATGAACAAAAGGATAAAGGGGACAAAAAACAGGGTGATCTCACCTGCCTTGATCAACTGGATCGAGTTGACGATCGCAGCAGGTCCACGGGCCACGATACCGGCAAAGATGATCAAGGAGATCCCATTGCCAATGCCGCGCTCGGTCATCTGCTCACCCAGCCACATGATAAAAGAAGTCCCGGCCGTCAGGGTGATCATGGTCATCAGTTTGAATTGGAGACCAGGTATCAAAACAATCGCCTCACCACCAGGGCCACTCATGCCCTCAAGCCCGGTGGCGATGAACATCCCCTGGATAATACTCAGGCCGACGGTCCCGTAGCGGGTATACTGGGTGATCTTGCGCTGTCCGGCCTCGCCTTCCTTCTTCAAGGTTTCAAGCTGGGGAATAACCACTGTCAGCAGCTGGATAATAATCGAGGCGCTGATGTAGGGCATGATCCCCAGGGCAAAAATGGAAAAATTCTCCAAAGCGCCGCCCGAGAACATATTGAACATCCCGAAAAGGGTGCCGGCGTTCTGCTGGAAAAAAGCGGCCAGGGCCTCACCATTAATACCCGGCGTCGGAACCTGCACACCTGCCCGATACACGGCAAGCATGGCCAGGGTAAAGAAGATTCTCTTCCTCAACTCCGGAATGTTGGCAGCACTCTGTAGACCACTCATGAAATTATCAAGTTCCTGATGGGGTTAAAACAACCGGATAGCAAATAGACTCAACTCAGTCCTGATCAAGGACACTGCCGCCGGCCGCTTCAACCTTGGCCCGGGCACTGCCGCTGATCTTCTCGACCTTGAGGGTCACAGCCTTGCTGATCTCACCATTGGCCAGAACCTTGACCGGCATGCCGGTACGGACAATTCCGGCCGCGGCCAGAGATTCAGTCGTGATCTCTGCACCAGCTTCAAAGGAATCAAGCTGGGTCAATGAGACCAAAGCATATTCAACCCGGAAGATGTTGTGAAAACCACGTTTGGGCAGGCGACGCTGCAGTGGCATCTGACCGCCCTCAAACCCAGGTTTGACACCAGAGCCGGAACGAGCCTTATAGCCTTTATGTCCACGACCAGCGGTTTTCCCGTGGCCGGAGCCGGGTCCACGGCCAAGACGTTTACGCTGGCGGGTGGAACCGGGATTTGGTGAAAGATTTCCTAAGGTCAACATCCTATTTCTCCTCAATTTTTACGAGGTGCCGTACCTTGTTCAGCATCCCACGAAACTCCGGGGTGTCCTTTCGGGTAACGGTCTTTTGCATCTTATTCAGCCCCAGCCCGATGAGAGTCTCACGGATCTTCTTAGGACTTCCGATTCCGCTCTTCACCAGAGTATAGGTAATTGTCTCGGCCATTTGACTACCTTTCAATATCTATTTAAATCAGGAAAACAATCACGCAGGGCATACAAATGGGCCACTGTGTCCTTGTTCCTCTTACGATGTAATCTCTTCGACGCTCATGCCACGCAGACGGGCAATGGTCTCAGGGGTACGCATATTGCGCAGCCCATCAAGAGTCGCTTTGACCATATTGTGCGGATTATTCGATCCCAGACACTTGGTCAGAATATTATGGACACCAGCTGCCTCAAGGACCGCCCGGACAGGACCACCCGCTATCACACCGGTACCTTCAGAGGCCGGCTTCAATAACACTTTGCCTGCACCATAATGTCCGGTGATCTGATGAGGAATGGAGATATCGGTCAGAGAGACGCGAAACATATCTTTCTTGGCCTTATCAACACCCTTACGGATAGCGTCAGGAACCTGATTGGCCTTACCCAATCCATAACCGACCTTTCCTTTGCCGTCTCCGACAACAACAATGGCGCTGAAACTGAAACGGCGACCACCTTTGACAACCTTTGCGACACGGTTGATAAAGACAATCTTCTCTATCAGTTCTTCGGTATTCTCACTCTTGGGACGTTTAAAATCTGACAAGGGACACCCCCTCCTTCAACTGATATTAGAATTCAAGCCCACCTTTACGGGCACCATCCGACAGGGCCTTGACCCGGCCATGATAGATGCAACCACCACGATCAAAGACCACCTTGCTGATTCCAGCGGCCTTGGCGCGGGCAGCGATCAATTCACCGACCTTTTCGGCCTGACCCTTTTTGTCGGCATCGGCTACAGGTTCGTACCCCTTGTCAACGGTCGACATACAGGCCAGGGTGCAACCGCAGGAGTCATCAACGATCTGGGCATAAATATGCTTATTACTCTTAAAGACCCGAAGACGAGGACAGGCCGTAGTGCCGCTGATCTTTTTGCGAATACGCAGGACCCGCCGTGCTCTGGCCAATTTCTTTGGATTTGTCTTTGCCATCTCAGTGTACCATTGTGCAAACGTCAAGCAATCCCCGCATGAGGACGCGTGACAATATTATTTTTTACCGCCAGACTTACCGACCTTACGGGCGACATACTCATTCTCATACCGAATTCCCTTGCCCTTGTAAGGCTCAGGTTTCCGTACACTGCGAATCCGTGCTGCGGTCAGACCAAGAAGTTCCTTATCAATGGATTCAAGGGTGATCGCGGTATTCCCCGTCATGATGGCTGAAATCCCCTTCGGTACGTTAAACTCGACCGGATTGGAATAACCTACATTGAGGGTAAGCGTTGAGCCACTGACATTGGCCTTATACCCGACACCTTCGATCAGCAACTTCTTCTGGAATCCCTGGTCTACACCAATAATCATATTATTGATCAGACTGCGGAATAACCCTCTGAAAGCATTTGTTTTCTGCGAATCATCACGGGTATTGACCAGAACGACATCATCCTGAAGCAAAATCTCGATTTCATCGCGTACTATTCTGTCAAGGGAACCCTTCCCGCCCTTGACATTAACCTGCTGGCCACTGATGGTGACCTTGACGCCCTTGGGGATCGGGATGGGCTCTTTTCCAATTCGAGACATATATTACCTCCACTGATCCGCGAGTGTTACCACACTTCGCAGAGTATCTCTCCACCAATATTCTTGGCCCGTGCCTCACGATCGGTAATAATACCGATGGAGGTTGAAATGATCGCCACTCCAAGCCCATTCAGAACGCGGGGAACATCATTTACCCCGACATATTTCCGCAGACCAGGCTTGCTGACCCGCTTGATTCCGGTAATGACCGCCTCATTATGAGGGCCATATTTGAGATCAATGATCAGTTGGCCCTGAGGACCTTCATCTGAGACATGATAGCCGGAGATATATCCCTCCTGCTTCAAGGTCTTGGCAAGATTAACCTTTACATTGGACTTAGGCATCTGCACCGTCGGAAACTTAACCATGCTCGCATTTCTAATCCTGGTCAGCATGTCAGCCAGGGGATCGCTCATTGACATAGCGAGACTCCTTCTCTATTTCTTAACATTCACAAAAACCACAGTATCTCAAGGAGCGCACCGGATCAGTTTACCAGCTTGACTTGGTCACGCCGGTAACTTCACCACGCAGGGCCAGGTTTCTGAAGCAAATTCTGCAGACCCCAAATTTTCTGATAAAAGCCCGTGACCGCCCACAGAGCGGACAACGGTTATACTTTCGCACTTCAAACTTTGGCTTACGGGCAGCTTTTGCTATCAACGATTTCTTCGCCAAAACAACCTCCAATTCCTGTCAGATTGATCAGAGCTTGAACGCTCTTAATACATTTATTTTTTGAAGGGGATTCCCAGCAGTCGAAGCAGGGCCCGGCCTTCATCATTTGTTTTGGCCGTGGTCACAATTGAGATATTCAACCCCTTGATCTTGTCGATTTTATCATAATCGATCTCAGGGAAGATAATATGCTCAGTAATCCCCAGTGAAAAATTGCCACGCCCGTCAAACATCTTGGGAGATAAGCCGCGAAAGTCGCGGACACGGGGCAGAGCAATATTCACAAGCTTACTCATAAAATTAAACATATAATCATGACGAAGGGTTACCCGACAGCCGATAGGCATACCCTCACGTAATTTAAAGCCGGCGATGGATTTCTTGGCCCGAGTTACTACGGCCTTCTGGCCGGCAATCTTGGTCAATTCTTCCGCAGCACCCTCAATAATCTTAGGATTCTGAACAGCTTCACCCAGGCCCATGTTGAGAACAATCTTCTCAATCTTTGGAACCTGCATGATATTAGTGTAGCCAAACTCTTCAATCAGAGCCGGAACACATTCCTTCAAATAAAAATCTTTCAGCGCACCCATTTATAACTCCTGGCGTAAGCCTGTACTTTGTCCTATTTCTGAGCTTCGATGGATTCACCGCAGCTCTTGCAAAAACGGACCTTGGTCCCGTCATCCAATATCTTCTTGCCGACACGACCGGTCTTGGTACACTCAGGACAAATCAGCTGAAGATTCGAGACATGAATCGGTGCCTCCTTCTCTACAATCTGGCCCTGCTTATTCATTTCAGTCGCTTTCATGTGTCGCTTGATCATGTTGACCCGCTCAACAATGGCCTGATTATCCTGGGCCAGCACCTTCAACACCTTGCCGACCCGGCCTTTGTCCTTGCCTGCGATTACTTCCACCTGATCATTCTTCTTCAGGTATGTTCTACCCTGTGCCATATCCGTTACCTTTTCTCAAACTGAGGGCGTCAAAACACTTCAGTCAATCTATTACAGTACTTCAGGGGCCAATGATATAATCTTCATAAATCCCTGAGTCCTGAGTTCCCTGGCCACAGGTCCGAAAATACGCGTGCCCACGGGTTCACCGTTGCTGCCGAGAAGCACTGCAGCATTCTCATCAAACTTTATCCAGGTATCATCCATCCGCCGACGTTCTTTGGCCGTACGGACGACAACCGCCTTCATTACATCACCTTTCTTGACCTTGGCGTGGGGAATGGCATCTTTTACCGCCACCACGATCACGTCACCAATGGTGGCATACCGTTTTCTCGAACCGCCCAAGACCCGGATACACAAAACCTTCCGGCCACCGGAATTGTCGGCTACATTCAGAACTGTTTCACTCTGTATCATTTTGTCACCTGATCAAAAATCAGTTGCAGCACGCCGAATGGCGGCCACAGTCACTTAAATTTTTAGATTATACAGCTGGTGTTTCCAGGATGGAACGAAGCCGCCAGCGTTTCCGCTTGCTCAATGGCCGACACTCTTCAATCAGGACAAGGTCACCAATCTGACACTGATTATCAGGGTCATCGGCAACATACTTAACGGTCCGTTTGATAAATTTTCCATATAACTTATGGCGGACCTTCCTTTCAACCTGGACAACTATGCTTTTTTCCATTCTGTTGCTGACAACAGAACCTGTCCGTGTTTTTCTAACTTTTTTTAATTCACTCATAATTAGTTCAACGCAAGATAGAATCTTGTGGATTCAAGCACCCTCATTTCAAGGGCACCAGCCACTGTTATTGCACGTCTTTCTGATTGCGCAGGGTGCAAATCCTGGCGATATCCCTACGGATCTGACCAATGCGGGCTGTGTTTTCCAGAGGCCGAATCTTGTGCTGAAATGAAATCTTCCCCATCTCTTCACGCAATTCTCTTTCCTTCTTAACCAGATCCTCAGTGGACAGCTTCTGCAACTCATTCATTTTCATATTGAATTCCTCCTGGAGATGACCTTGCAGGCAAAAGGAAATTTATTACCGGCAAGACTCAGCGCCCGGATAGCAACTGCCTCGTCAACACCTGTCAACTCGTAGATAATACGACCAGGTCTCACTGGAGCAACCCATGAGTCGGGTGCACCTTTACCCTTACCCATACGGGTTTCAGCTGCTTTCTTGGTGAGAGGCTTATCCGGGAAAACCCGAATCCAGACCTGACCACCACGCTTGATCTTTCTATTAATAGCAATACGCGCTGCCTCAATCTGCTGGGCAGAGAGCTTACCGCCCTCAATCGCCTTGAGAGCATAATCACCAAAGGCGATACTGGAGCCGCGCTGGGCAACTCCCCGCATCTTCCCTACAAATACTTTTCTATGTTTAACTTTCTTGGGACTTAACATTTCAAACTCCCTTTATAAAAAAAGGATAATTCAGGGGAAGCAGGAAGGACTGCAATCAGATTACAGCCTGATCTTTGTCGCTGAGCACTTCACCCTTAAAGATCCAAACCTTGACACCAATCAGTCCGTAGGTCGTCAAAGCCTCTGCCAGGGCATAATCAACATCCGCTCTCAGGGTATGAAGAGGCACACGGCCTTCACGTACCCATTCACAACGTGACATTTCAGCACCACCAAGGCGGCCTGAACAGGATATTTTAATCCCCTGGACCCCGAAACGCAAGGCTGAACTGACGGCCTTTTTCATTACCCGACGAAAAGCGACTCGACGCACCAGTTGACCGGCAATATTCTCAGCCAGAAGCTGAGCATCGGCCTCAGGACGGCGGACTTCCTGGATATCCAGAAGGACGCTGCGCTTGATGAATTTTTCCAGATCAGCCTTCAGGGCTTCAATCTCAGAACCCTTCTTGCCAATGATGATTCCGGGTCGCGCCGTAAACAGCTTGATCCGAACCTTTTCACCAGTACGCTCAATGACAATCTTGGAGAGCGAGGCATGAGAAAGCCGTTTCTTCAAGAATTTCCGGATCTTCTGATCTTCAATCAGAAACTCGGAATAATTTTTGTCTGCATACCAGACCGAATCCCATGTCCGGGTGATGTTAAGTCTAAAACCTAACGGATTAACTTTCTGCCCCAAAACGATCCTCCAGCATCATACGTTATTCATAAAATCAAAAAAGTGAGATTCATACTCGCTCGCAACGTCCTTGTAAAGAACTATTGTTCATCAAGGACTACGGTAATATGACTCGTACGCTTGATCACCCGGGTGGCGCGCCCCATTGCTCGAGGGCGAATCCGCTTCAAGGATGGTCCATCATCAACAAAAATCTTTTTAACAAACAGATTGTCCACATCAGTCTGATCGGCCTGGGTTGCGTTGGCAACTGCAGACTCTACAACCTTGCGAATAATCAGAGCACCCTTTTTCGGCATATACCTGAGGGTGTTCAATGCCTGACCTACTTCCATTCCTCTGATTACATCTGCAACCAGTCTGGCCTTCTGCGGAGAGATACGAATCTGTCTCCCAATGGCTCGAGCTTCCATGTTATACTCCTCGTCGGACTTGCCGGGACGCTAAATACGATTGACCTTATTTCTTTTTGCCCTTTCTGTCGGTTGCATGACCATAGTAGGTCCTGGTCGGCGAAAACTCACCAAGCTTGTGGCCAACCATGTTCTCGGAGACAAAAACGGGGATAAACTTCTTGCCGTTATGCACCGCAAAGGTCAAACCGACCATCTGCGGAATAATGTCTGAACGACGAGACCACGTTTTAATCACCTTGCGAGATCCGATTTCAACGGCGGTATCCACCTTTTTGATCAGATGTTCGTCTACAAAAGGGCCCTTTTTTACTGAGCGTGACATGCCTTACTCCTCGTTATGATCTCTTCTTGACAATATACTTGTCGGAAGACTTGTTGGTGCGGGTCTTGTAGCCCTTGGTCGGATAGCCCCAGGGAGTACATGGATGACGACCACCGGAACTCTTGCCTTCACCTCCACCCATGGGATGATCGACGGGATTCATGGCAACACCACGGACATGCGGACGTTTGCCCATCCAGCGGGTGCGGCCTGCCTTGCCCAGTTTCTGGCTCTCATGCTCACGATTTCCCACCTGACCGATGCAGGCGCGACAGAGCTTGTGAAACTTGCGTACCTCGCCTGAGGGCAACCGAACCTGGACATAGGTCCCTTCTTTGGCCATGAGCTGCGCAGATACGCCAGCGCTCCGGACCATCTGGGCACCCTTGCCGATCTTCATCTCGATGTTATGGATAATGGTACCCAAGGGGATGTTGACCAGCGGCAGACAATTGCCTGGCTGAATATCAACATTGTCACCGGCAACGATTGTATCGCCGACAGAGATGCCCTCAGGGGCAAGAATATAAGTTTTCTCGCCATCGACATACATCAACAGGGCAATGTTGGCCGAACGGTTCGGGTCGTACTCAATGGACTGGACCCGGGCCAGGATATCGACCTTGTTGCGCTTGAAATCGATGATCCGATACTTGCGCTTGTGTCCGCCGCCGATATGACGGGAGGTGATCCGGCCATAGTTGTTTCTGCCGCCGCTTTTGGAGAGGCTGACACAGAGACTCTTTTCCGGACCATCAGTGGAGAGGGTCGGATTGAGTATTGAGACATGATGCCGTTTACCGGCAGATGTTGGTTTATAAGTCTTTATCGTCATGATTTCCCGATCGCTCCATCAGATTGGTTGTGAGAGATGCTCTGCTGCACGTTCCGGCTCCTCCAGGGAGTCACAGTCTCTGGGCAGAAAATTACAGCTCATCGGCAAAATTGATCTCGCCTTCCGACAAGGTCACGTAGGCTTTTTTCCAGTTACCGGTAAATCCGGTATGCTTACCGACACGCTTGTTCTTGCCATGAAGGGTCGCAGTCTGCACACTCTTCACCTTGACAGGAAACATCTGCTCAACGGCGCGTTTGATTTCAATTTTATTGGCATCCGGATTCACCTTGAACACGATCTTTCCATCTTGTTCCTGCTGAAAAGAGGCCTTCTCGGTCAAACAGGGGCCACGGAGTACACTGAATAAATTTTTCATACCAGCAACCTCTCTTCAAGACTTTCAATCACCGGCTGAACCAGGATCAGTTTCTTGTGCAAAAGGATATCGTAGACATTCAGGCCGTCGGTGGTCATCACCTTGACGCCATTCACGTTGCGCGCAGATTTGGCAACAATCTCATTGTCGGGCGGAGTGACCAGGAGGCAGTTTTCAATCTCCAGGTTCTTCATGATCCCCATGAAGTCCTTGGTCTTGATGGCATCCATATTGAACGCATCAAGCACCATAAGATTGCCTTCCTGAAAACGGGCACTGACGGCCATGGCCAAGGCAAGCTTCTTGACCTTACGGTTCAATTTGAAGGTATAATCACGGGGTTTGGGCCCAAAGGTTACACCACCACCACGCCACAGGGGAGAGGTCCTGGTACCGGCACGCGCGCGTCCGGTCCCCTTCTGCCGCCAGGGCTTTGCGCCGCCGCCACGCACCTCGACTCGCGTCTTGGTACAGGCATTACCACCACGACGTGCGGCACGCTGATAGCGGACCACGTCATGGAGCAGATACTCCTTGACATCGAGATCAAAGATCTTCTCATTGAGATCGATCTCGCCCACTTTTTCATTCTTTATATTGAGTACGCTAACTGTTGACATTCTCTACTCCTTGACTGACCTGGGGGTGCCCCGGATATGAATTACTTGCTGAAGATCTTTAACAGACCTTGCTTGGCACCGGGAACCGATCCCTTCACCAGGATCAAATTATCTTCGGACCGCACATCCATAACCAGTACATTCTTTTTAGTCACGATGTCATTCCCCATGCGGCCGGGCATCTTCTTTCCCTTGATAACACGGGAAGGCCAGGCACTGCAGCCGATGGAACCCGGTGCACGGTGAAAGTTCGAACCATGACCGGCACCGCCGCCGCTGAAACCATGGCGCTTGATAACACCCTGAAATCCGCGACCCTTAGAGGTTCCCTGGACATCGATCACATCGCCTGCCTGAACCAAACCATCAAGACCTACGGTCTGTCCAATCTGATACTGTGCAGGATCAGCGACACGAAATTCCTGGATATGATAAAATCCAGCCTTTCCGGCCTTGGCGGCATGCCCCGCTGCAGGCTTGCTGACCCGCGAGGCCTTTTTCTCGCCCAGGCCCACCTGAATGGCATTATATCCATCAGTGGCCTCAGACTTGACCTGAAGCACAGTACAGGGGCCAGCCTCGATCACCGTTACCGGTACCGCAAAACCCAGCTCTGTATAGATACGGGTCATTCCGATCTTTTTTCCTAATATACCCATTGTCTTTGGCATAACTCTATCCGTTCAATTGGTTTTCTTCAGCTGCTCGTATTTCTACGGCAGTTTAATCTCGACAGCCACGCCAGCAGAAAGTTCGAGCTTCATCAACATGTCAATGGTCTGCTGAGTGGGCTCAAGAATATCAAGAAGTCGGCGGTGAGTGCGCATTTCAAAGTGCTCACGAGATTTCTTGTCGACATGCGGCGAACGCAGTACACAGTACTTGTTAATAGATGTCGGCAGTGGAATCGGTCCGGCAACCGCAGCACCTGTACGTCTGGCCGTCTCGACAATCTCGGAAGTGGACTGATCAAGCAACTTATGATCATAAGCCTTCAAACGAATTCTAATCTTATCTGTTGGTATCATTTTATAGCCTTATTCAATGATTTCGCTGATAACACCAGCGCCGACGGTACGACCACCCTCGCGGATGGCAAAACGCAGACCGACTTCCATGGCGATCGGAGTAATCAGTTCGGCCTCGACGGCAACGTTGTCGCCGGGCATGACCATCTCAACGCCCTCGGGCAGACTGACAATCCCGGTCACATCTGTGGTCCGGAAGTAAAACTGGGGACGATAGCCGTTGAAGAACGGGGTATGACGTCCACCCTCATCCTTGCTCAGGATATAGCACTCGGCCTTGAACTTGGTGTGCGGGGTAATTGACTTGGGTGCGGCAAGGACCTGGCCACGCTCGATGTCATCACGCTTCAGACCACGGAGCAGGATGCCGACGTTATCACCAGCCTGACCCTCGTCAAGAAGCTTGCGGAACATCTCAACACCGGTGACCGTGGTCTTCTGAGTGGTGCGAACACCAACCACTTCAACCTCGTCACCCACATGAACCACACCGCGCTCGATCCGGCCAGTGGCCACTGTTCCACGTCCTGAGATAGAGAACACGTCCTCAACCGGCATCAGAAATGGCTTGTTGACGTCACGCTCCGGCTCAGGGATATAGGAATCAATGGCGTCCATCAATTCCCAGATACACTTGGCAGATGCCTCATCCTCGGGGTTCTCAAGGGCCTTGAGGGCTGAACCACGAATGATCGGGGTATCGTCACCGGGGAACTCGTACTTGTCAAGCAGCTCACGCAGCTCCATCTCCACAAGCTCGATCAGCTCTTCGTCGTCAACCATGTCACACTTGTTCAGGAAGACCACGATATAGGGGACACCGACCTGACGGGCAAGCAGGATATGCTCGCGGGTCTGGGGCATGGGGCCGTCATCGGCTCCAACCACCAGGATCGCACCATCCATCTGGGCGGCACCGGTGATCATGTTCTTGATATAGTCAGCATGACCGGGGCAGTCGACATGGGCGTAATGACGACCGGTGGTCTCATACTCGACATGGGCAGTGGCAATGGTGATTCCACGCTCCTTCTCTTCCGGGGCCTTGTCAATGTCACTGAAGTCAGTGAACTTGGCCTGGCCTCTGGTAGACAGGACCCGGGTGATGGCTGCGGTCAAGGTGGTCTTTCCATGATCGATATGACCAACGGTACCAACATTGACATGCGGTTTAGTTCTGCTGAATTTCTCTTTTGCCATGATCGTACCTCTCGGATGCTGGGCTTAAATCCCTCTGATCTTTTTCACTATTTGCTCTGCCTTAGCGGCTGGAACAACATCATATTTCATAAAATGCATACTAAAGTTGGCCCGCCCCTGCGTGGCTGACCTGAGCGAGGTCGAATAGCCAAACATCTCAGCCAAAGGCGCCTCTGCTCTGACCACCTGCAGGTCTCCTCGGGGCTCAACACCAACAACCTTGCCCCGTTTTGAGTTGAGATCATTCATGACCTCACCCAGATACTCTTCAGGACTGACCACCTCAAGATCCATAATCGGCTCTAGAAGCAACGGGCTGGCCTCGGTTCCGGCTCGTCGAATCGACATGGCCGCGGCCACTCCAAAGGCCATATCCGTGGACTCATCATCGTGACATGAACCACCCACCAGACTGACCTTCAAATCGGTCAGGGGATAGCCGATCAAGGGCCCCGAATCAAGGCTGTCCCTGATCCCACGCTCAATAGCGCTGAGAAACTGGGGCGGAACCTGGTCGTCACTCACCCGGTTGACAAACTCAAAACCGGCACCCCTTTCCAGGGGCTCAACTTCGATGATCACATGGCCGTACTGGCCCTTGCCACCGGTCAGGTGATCAAATTTTCCTTCGGCTCGACTGGTGGCGCCAATGGTCTCTTTATAAGAAACCTGAGGCTTGCCGACCGTAGCCGCTGCCTTGAACTCATTCAGCAGGCGATGAACAATAATTTCCAGGTGAAGCTCGCCCATCCCGGAAATAATGGTCTGACCGGTCTCCTCGTTGGTGGAAATAGTAAACGAGGGATCTTCAGTCGCAATCTTTTGCAGGGTCTCAGCCAGCTTTTTTTCGTCGGCCTTACTCTTGGCCTCAATGGCCACCCCGATCACCGGCTCTGGAAAATCCATGCTCTCAAGGATAATGGAATCACCCAAGAGGCAGAGCGTATCGCCGGTCGTCGTAAACTTCAGTCCAATCAACGCACCGATATCACCGGTCCCGAGGAAATCAACCTCTTCCCGCTTGTTGGCATGCAGCCTGAGTATCTTACCGATCTTTTCCTGTTTCTTCTTCACAGGATTATAGACCTTCTGTCCAACCTTGATCCCGCCCGAGTAAACCCGGATAAAGGCCAAAGAATCGACAAAGGAATCACTCATCAGCTTGAAAACAAGACCACAAAAGGCCTCGTCATCACTGGCCTCCCGGAAGAGGATCTCACCACTTTTTCCTTCTCCCTCGACAGGTGGAACATCAAGCGGAGACGGAAGAAAACGGATCACGCCATCCAGCAGGGGCTGAATCCCTTTATTCTTAAAAGCACTTCCACACAAAACCGGCACCAGGTGTAACCCGAGTGTCGCCTTTCTGAGAGCACTATAAATCTCAGTCGCAGATACCGGTGTATCTTCTAGGTATTTCTCCATGACCCCCTCATCGAAGTCGGCCAACTTCTCGAGGAGCGTCAAACGTGCGGCCGTGAATATATCGTGATACTGGTCAGGAATTTCCAGCTCACTGATGTCCTGCCCCAGGGTGTCTTCATCAAAGACCAACATCTTGGCTTCGATCAGATCAATAACCCCGGCAAACTCGGCTTCTGACCCCACCGGTAACTGAATCGCTACCGGATTGGCACCAAGCCTTTTTCTTATCATGTCCAGACAGCGATCAAAGTTGGCCCCGATACGGTCCATCTTATTGACGAAGGCAAGTCGAGGTATCCCGTACTTATCGGCCTGCCTCCAGACCGTTTCGGACTGAGGCTCAACTCCGCCGACGGCACAGAAAACAGCTACAACACCGTCAAGCACCCTGAGACACCTTTCAACCTCGACGGTAAAGTCGACGTGACCGGGTGTGTCAATAATATTGATCTTACTGTCTTTCCAGGTACAGGTGGTGGCAGCCGATGTAATGGTTATGCCGCGCTCCTGCTCCTGCTCCATCCAGTCCATGACGGCTGTGCCCTCATGAACCTCTCCGATCTTGTAGGAACGACCGGTGTAAAAAAGTACTCGTTCTGTTGTGGTGGTCTTGCCCGCGTCAATGTGGGCCATGATCCCGATATTACGTACCCGGGCCAGTTCTTTATCCACAGACATCAGCTCACCGTTGACTCAGCAGTCCCTGCGGAACACCCACCAACAACTTCAAAATTTACTGAATGCTACCAGCGATAATGGGCAAAGGCCTTATTGGCGTCGGCCATACGATGCGTGTCATCACGCTTCTTGACCGCTGCACCACGATTATTATAGGCATCCATTACTTCGGCGGCCAGCTTTTCAGACATGGAGCGACCTGAACGAGACTTGGCAAAGGAGATTAACCAGCGAATGGCCAGGGCGTTACGGCGGCTCTGACGAACCTCCATGGGCACCTGATAAGTGGCACCGCCGACACGGCGAGACTTCACCTCAACCCGAGGACGAACCTTTTCCATGGCCTCCTCAAAGACGGTCAGGGGGTCGTTATCCTTGATCTTGTCAGCGACAATATCCATTGCATCGTAAAAGATACGCTGGGCGATACTTTTCTTGCCCTGCTCCATAATACCGTTGGTGAACTTGGTCACCAGCAGCGAGTTAAAGCGAGAATCCGGTTCTGTATGTCGTCTGTCTGTAAATTTTTTGCGCGGCATGGTATTCCTCTTTCCCTACTTATCAACAAATGTTATTTCGGCCGCTTAGCGCCGTATTTGGAGCGACCTTGAGACCTGTTGGATACGCCTAGGGTATCAAGAGTACCGCGGATAACATGATATCGAACACCAGGAAGATCCTTGACACGACCACCCCTGATCAGAACAACTGAATGCTCCTGCAGGTTATGACCAATACCCGGAATATATGAGGTTACCTCAATGCCGTTGGTCAATCTGACCCTGGCCACCTTACGCAAAGCCGAGTTCGGTTTCTTCGGTGTTGTGGTATATACCCTGACACAAACACCACGCTTTTGAGGCGACCCCTTCAATGCGGGTGTATTGGTCTTCTTGACCATCTTTTTTCTGCCCTGGCGAACGAGCTGATTAATTGTAGGCATCCTGTTTACTGCTCCTCTTCGATTATCTTAAAACGAACGACTCAAAAATCGAGGCGCCTGATATCACCTCTGACACCCGGCACGAAAGAAAGTATATGTATCCAAATTCCTCTGGCCTGTCAAGAGAAAAACTCTTACGGGAAGACGGATTGATTCTTTCACTTATTGCCGCGCAACCCGGTACCAGCGGAAATCAGGCGACCCATGATCACATTTTCTTTCAATCCGGCCAATCCATCTATTTTTCCAGCCATGGCCGCATTGGTCAGAACCTTGGTAGTCTCCTGGAATGAGGCCGCTGAAATAAAGCTCTCGGTCGACAAAGAGGCCTTGGTGACACCAAGAAGCATGGGCTCTGCCACCGGGGGCATCCCACCCTCAGCGATCAGGCGATCACGCTCATCCTCAAAGGCCCACCACTCGGCCTGCTGCCCCATCATGAATTTGGAATCCCCGGCAGAGGTAATCTGTACCCGCCGGAGCATCTGGCGAACAATGACCTCAATATGCTTGTCATTGATCTTGACACCCTGCAGGCGATAGACCTCCTGGATCTCGTTGACCAGGAACTTGGCCAACTCCTTCACACCCAGGACCCGAAGGATGTCATTGGGCAGGATTGTGCCTTCCATGAGCGGCTCACCGGCCTGGACATAATCACCCTCATGGACAATGGCATGTCTGGCCTTGGAAATCAGATATTCCTGAGGCTCGCCGTATTCCGGCGTGACAACGACCCGGCGCTTGCCCTTGAGTTCCTTGCCGAAACTGATCCGGCCATCGATCTCAGTGATCACTGCCGGTTCCTTGGGCTTACGGACTTCGAACAGCTCAGCCACGCGCGGCAGACCACCTGTAATATCCTTGGTCTTGGATGATTCACGGGGAATCTTACCGACCACGGAACCCGGGGCGATCACATCACCCTCCTCCACGGAGATAATCGAACCGACAGACAGGGCATAACGGGCAAAGGATTCGGAGTTGGGCAACTTCAGGGTCTTGCCCTTGTCGTTCTTGACCGTGATCCGCGGATTGAGCTGCGCCCCGCCGCTGGAATGGACAATCACCTTACTGACCTTACCGGTGACGGCATCCACTTTTTCCTGCATGGTCACACCTTCAAGGATATCACCATACTTGATGATACCACCCACCTCACTGACAATGGGCAGGGTATAGGCATCCCACTCGGCCATGACTGTTCCGGCCGCCACCTGCGTCTCTTCCTCAACCAGAATCTGGGCCCCGTAGTTGACCTTATAGCGTTCACGTTCGCGGCCCATCTCATCCTGAATGGAGAGCTCGGCATTGCGGTTCATGACGATCTTGAACCCCTTGTTATTGACAACGGAATGAAGGTTCTTGAAGACCAGCTTGCCACCACGCTGGGTACGGATCTCAGCCTGCTCAACGGCACGACTGGCCGTACCACCGATATGAAAGGTCCGCATGGTCAACTGGGTTCCAGGCTCACCAATGGACTGGGCAGCAATGATTCCCACGGCCTCACCGATATTGACCATATGTCCGCGACCAAGGTCACGGCCATAACAGGCAGCACAGACCCCGCGCCGCGAACGGCAGGTCAGCACCGAACGGATATTCACCCGGTCAACTCCGGACTCGGTGATCAGACGAACCTTCTTCTCGGTGATCTCTTCGCCAACGGCCACCAGGACCTCGCCGGAATAGGGATCAACCACATCGTCCATGGCCACCCGACCGAGAATTCGATCGCCGATGGGAACAATGATCTCACCGCCATCCATGAGCGGCTCGGCAATACTGCCATCCAGAGTCCCGCAGTCTTTCTCGATAATAGTGGAATCCTGAGCCACATCCACCAGACGACGGGTCAGATATCCGGAGTTGGCGGTCTTCAGCGCGGTATCGGCCAGACCCTTCCGGGCTCCATGGGTGGAGATAAAATACTCAAGCACCCCCAACCCCTCACGAAAGTTGGCCTTGATCGGAGTCTCGATAATCGCGCCCGAGGGCTTGGCCATCAGACCACGCATACCGGCCAGCTGCCGGATCTGATCCCTGGAACCACGGGCACCGGAATCGGCCATGATAAAGATTGAATTGAAACTGGGAGTCTCAACAAGCTGATTATCACGATCGCGGACATAATCGACCTTGATATCGTCCATCATCTTGTTGGCCACGTCATCGGTGACCTTGGACCAGATATCAACGACCTTGTTGTACTTCTCACCGGAGGTAATCAGACCGTCGGTATACTGCTGACCGACATCCATGACCTCTTTCTCGGCCTTTTCCACCAGATCCTCTTTATCCATCGGGATCTTCATATCATTAATACAGATGGAGATTCCGGCTCGGGTGGCATACTCATACCCACGATCTTTCAGACGATCGGCGAGAATGACCGTGTCCTTACTCCCGGCGTGGCGATAGGTATAATCGATGAGCTTGGCCAGAGCCTTTTTGCTCATCACCTTATTGATCTCGGCAAAAGGCACTGAAGGCGGCAGTAGCTCTCCCAGGAGAATCCGGCCCATAGTGGTCTCGACCATGGCACCATCCATACGGACCTTGATCCTGGCCTGAAGATCCACCTGTTCATGATCATAGGCGATCCGAGCCTCAGAGGGAGAAGAAAAAAGTTTTCCCTCACCCTGAACATTGATCCGCTCACGACTCATATAATAGAGACCAAGAACGATATCCTGCGACGGAATAATGACCGGCTCACCATTGGCAGGTGAAAGGATATTGTTGGTGGACATCATCAAGACCCGGGCCTCAACCTGGGCCTCGACAGACAGCGGCACATGGACGGCCATCTGGTCGCCGTCAAAGTCGGCATTAAATGCGGCACAGACCAGAGGATGCAGCTGAATGGCCTTCCCCTCGATCAATACGGCCTCAAAGGCCTGCATACCCAGACGATGCAGAGTCGGAGCACGGTTCAGAATCACCGGAAACTCGGTCACCACCTCTTCCAGGGCGTCCCAGACCTCCTCGGTCCCCTTCTCCACCATCTTACGGGCGCTCTTGATGGTGGTGACAAAGCCACGACTCTCCAGCTTATGGTAAATAAAGGGCTTGAACAGCTCAAGGGCCATCTTTTTCGGAATACCACACTGATGGAGACGCAAATGCGGACCGACAACAATGACGGAACGGCCGGAGTAATCAACCCGCTTGCCCAGCAGATTCTGGCGAAAGCGGCCCTGCTTGCCCTTGAGCATGTCGGAAAGGGACTTGAGGGGACGCTTGTTGGCACCGGTAATCACCCGGCCACGGCGGCCATTGTCAAAGAGGACGTCAACGGCCTCCTGCAGCATTCGCTTCTCATTGCGAATAATGATATCCGGGGCGTCGAGCTCAAGCAGCCTTTTCAGGCGGTTGTTCCGGTTAATAACACGACGATAGAGATCATTGAGATCAGATGTGGCAAAACGGCCGCCTTCAAGCGGCACCAGAGGCCGGAGATCAGGGGGAAGGACCGGGATCACCTCAAGGATCATCCACTCCGGCCGATTGCCCGAATCACGGAAGGCCTCGACCACGTGCAGTCGCTTGTAGAGCTTTGCCCGCTTGGTCTTGGAGTTGGTGGACGCCATTTCTTCACGCAGAGTGGCCGCAAGGGAGATCAACTCCGGAGCGGCCAGCAATTCCCGGATCGCTTCAGCGCCGATCCCGACGGTGAACTGGCCAGGATACTCCTCGACCGCCTGCCGATATTTTTCCTCGGTGAGCAGTGTCGTGGGAGGCAGAGCCTCAACTTCAGAGGTAATGACGGCGTACTGCTCAAAATAGAGGACTTTTTCCAGCTGTTTCAGGGTCAGGTCAAGGACCGCGCCAATCTTACTGGGCAGACTCTTGAGAAACCAGATATGGGCCACGGGAGCGGCAAGCTTGATATGACCGAGACGCTCGCGCCGGACCTTGGACTGAATGACCTCAACCCCACATTTCTCACAGACAACACCCCGGTGTTTCATGCGCTTGTACTTGCCGCAATTACACTCAAAGTCCTTAACCGGGCCAAAGATCTTGGCACAGAAGAGACCGTCGCGCTCAGGCTTGAATGTCCGGTAGTTAATGGTCTCAGGCTTCTTCACCTCACCATGGGACCAGTCCATGATCTTCTCAGGTGAGGCCAGAGAAATCTTGACACTGTTGAACTTGACTGGAGCTTTCGGTTTTTGAAAAAAATTGAATAGGTCTTCCACGGAATCAATTCTCCCAGCTAGACATTATAGCGTTGTAGTATAGAGGCATATCGCTGTTCTCCCAGACTTCACCATGCAGCAGCCGGCTTATTCGGAGAGAAGCTCCATTTCCAGACAAAGACCCTGCAGCTCTTTGACCAGAACATTGAAGGATTCAGGCAGACCAGTGGTCAGGAAGTTGTTGCCTTTGACAATCCGTTCATACATGGTGGTCCGGCCCTCGACATCATCAGACTTGGCCGTCAGGAATTCCTTCAGGGTATAGGCGGCACCATAGGCCTCCATGGCCCAGACCTCCATCTCACCGAGACGCTGACCACCAAACTGGGCCTTACCGCCCAGAGGTTGCTGAGTGACCAGGGAATAGGGGCCCGTGGAACGCGCGTGGATCTTGTTATCAACCAGATGATGGAGTTTGACCATATACATAACCCCCACGGTCACCTGATTAGCAAAGGGCTCACCGGTCAGGCCATCATAGAGCTGGCTCTGGCCGACTTCATCGACACCGGCCTCAACCAGCAGACTCCGGATCTCCTTCTCAGCGGCACCGTCAAAGACCGGAGTGGCCATATGCACACCCGTTCGATGCTTTCGAGCCCAGTCCAGAAGTTGATCATCGGTGCGGGCATCCACGATGGCCGCATACTCGGCCTTGGAGTAAACTGAGGCCAGCTTTTTCTTGATCGCCTTTAATTCGAAGTTCTGGGCCATTTCACTGATCTGCTCGCCCAGTTTCTTGGCGGCAAAACCGAGATGGACCTCAAGGACCTGGCCAACATTCATACGCGAAGGAACACCCAAGGGGTTAAGCGCGATATCAACGGTGGTGCCGTCAGCAAAATAAGGCATATCCTCTTCCGGCAGCAGCCGGGAGACAACACCCTTGTTGCCGTGGCGACCGGCCATCTTATCACCCACAGAGAGCTTGCGCTTGGTGGCAACATAGACCTTGACCATCTTGACCACGCCCGGAGGCAGGTCATCACCCTTTTTCTTGCGCTCAATAATGCCGTCATAGCGCTGCCTGATCTGAGTGGCCTGCTTCTCATACCGTCCAAAGGCGGCATCAAGCTGCTCCTGATATTTGGCACGCTCGGAAAAATCAAGGTCACGCAGACCGTCAAAACCGATCAGATCGGCCATCTCGGCCTTGATCTTCTTGCCGAGTTTGACCACGAGACTCCCGTCCAGACCGATGATATCAGACTTGGCAGTCCGACCGGCAATAATTGTCCCGATCTCGCGACAGACGCCACGTTTCAGGCTGGCCAGTTCATCGAACTTATCCTGGGTGATCCGCTCAATTTCCAACTCTTCAATGACCAGAGAACGTTCATCCTTGTCCACACCCTTACGGGAAAAGACCTTGGCGTCAATCACCACTCCCTGAACACCGGGCGGGACGCGCAGGGAGGAATCCTTGACATCCTGGGCCTTCTCGCCAAAGATGGCGCGAAGGAGTTTTTCCTCAGGAGAGAGCATGGTCTCGCCCTTGGGCGTTACCTTGCCGACCATGGTGTCACCGGCCTTGACCTCGGCCCCGATCCGGACAATACCTGAGTCATCGAGATTGCGGAGATTTTCCTCACTGACATTGGGGATATCACGGGTGATCTCCTCCTTGCCAAGCTTGGTGTCCCGGGCAACCGTCTCAAAGACCTCAATATGGAGCGAGGTGAAAGTATCTTCCTTGAGCAGACGCTCATTGATCAGAATTGAATCCTCAAAGTTGAACCCACGCCAGGGCATGAAGGCGATAGTCACGTTCTTGCCAAGGGCCAGTTCACCCTTTTCGCAAGCCGGTCCATCGGCCATGACCGTGCCCTTACTCACCCGCTCACCAGGAAGAACCAGAGGTGTCTGGGTGAAACAGGTATTCTGATTTGATTTCTTATACTTGGACAGACGATAGACAGCGATCCCTGTGTCATAACCATCGACACCCGGCTCATCATAACGAACCACGATACGTCCAGCATCGACCTCTTCAACCACCCCGTCGGCCGCGGCAATCAAACAGGCACCGGAATCCCGCGCCACATAACGCTCCATACCGGTACCGACCAGAGGGGCGGCCGTTATCATCAGCGGAACGGCCTGACGCTGCATGTTTGACCCCATGAGCGCCCGGTTGGCATCATCGTTCTCCAGAAAGGGGATCAAGGAGGCGGCCACACTGACCATCTGGTTCGGGGCAATATCCATGTAACTGACCTGTTCGGCCAGGGCGGTCACAACCTCACCCTCTTCGCGGACGATCAGGGCATCAGGGACAATACGACCGGATTTGTCCCGGGCAATGGCCGCAGGGGCAATAAACTGCTTCTGCTCCTGCAACGCACTGAGATAACTGATCTGATCGAGCACAATCCGGTCCTTGACCATCCGGTAGGGGGTCTCGACAAAGCCATAGGGATTAACCCGGGCATAAGTGGCAAGACTGACGATCAAACCGATATTGGGTCCTTCAGGTGTTTCAACCGGACAAATACGACCGTAATGGGTGGGATGAACATCACGGACCTCAAAGCCCGCCCGTTCGCGCGACAGACCACCGGGCCCCAATGCACTGAGACGACGCTTGTGGGTAACCTCAGACATGGGATTGGTCTGATCCATGAACTGGGAGAGCTGACTGGTCCCGAAGAATTCCTTGATCGCCGCTGAAATGGGTTTGGGATTCACCAGATCATGAGGCATCAGGGTCTCAACCTCCTGCAGACTCATGCGTTCCTTAATGGCGCGCTCCATCCGGACCAGGCCCATACGGTACTGATTTTCCACCAGTTCACCGACAGTGCGGACCCGGCGATTGCCCAGATGATCGATATCATCAATGGCCCCCTGGCTGTCTTTCAGACGGACCAGATAACGGATGGAATGAATAATATCCTCACGGGTCAGGGCCCGGTGATTGATATCGATGTCCAGACCGAGACGGGCATTGATCTTGTAGCGGCCAACCTCAGAGAGGTCATAGAGGTCTGTGTTGAAAAACAGGTTGTTAAAAAAGGTCCGCGCCATCTCGATGGTGGGGGGACTGGAAGGGCGCAAGCGACGGTAGATCTCAATCAGGGCCTCATCTGTAGAGGTCACCTTGTCAAGGGCCAGGGTCCTGTGAAAGGAATCACTGTAGAGAACACCGTCAATAAACAGGGTTTCAAAGCTGCTGATCCCGGCGCCCACCAGCGACTCCAGAACCGTTTCGGTCAGTTCACTGTTGGACAGGGCAACCACTTCGCCACTCTTTGCGTCCACAAGATCGGTGACCAGAATCCGACCAACAAGACTTTCAGACGTAATCTGCAGACGTTCAATTCCAGTTGAGGCCATCTTCTTGACCAGGGCCTTGCTGATCTTGCGCCCCTGTTTCGCCAGAATCTCACCATCGGCCGGATTGATCAGATCAAACTCCAGACGCTGGCCAACAGAGGTCTGGGAACTGAAGGAGACATAGTACTTGTCACCCTCCCGCTCCACACGATTCGTGAGATAAAATTCGCGCAGCAATTCCTCGCCGTTCAGGTCAAGAGCCCTGAGCAGAGTGGTCACCGGAAACTTGCGCCGTCGATCGATGCGGACAAAGAGGATATCCTTGATATCAAACTCAAGGTCGATCCATGAACCACGCACCGGGATAATACGGGCTGAATAGAGAAGCTTGCCACTGGCATGGCTCTTGCCCTGATCATGGGTAAAGAAGAGTCCGGGCGAGCGCTGGAGCTGCGAGACAATGACCCGCTCAGTCCCGTTCACCACAAAAACACCATCACCGGTCATCAGCGGCAAGCTGCCGAGAAAGACCTCCTGCTCTTTGATGTCACGGATGGTTTGAACACCGGTTTCCTCATCCACATCAAAGGTGATCAGGCGGACTGTGATCTTCAGCGGAATATCATAACTCATTCCCCGCTGCTGGCACTCATCGACCGTATACTTGGGCTCGCCAAAGCTATAGCGGACGAACTCAAGTGAACAGAGACCGTTGAAGTCACTGATAGGGAAGATATTATTGAAAATTGCCTGAAGGCCAAAGTCCTCGCGCTGATCGGGATCTGTGTCTTGCTGCAGAAACTTTTCATAGGAAAGACGCTGCATTGAAATCAGGTGCGGAGGTTCCATCACCGATGCGGCCGTAGCAAAACTTTTTCTCACTCGTTCCATATTCATCCTCGAGAAGTAACCTTAAGGGCAATGTTGACAGGATCAGCTGTCAAGCAACAGCCGATTGGACGGCAGCACACAGCACAGAAAACGTACATCCTGGCCGGACCACCTGGAAAGACAAAGGAAATGAGGCAATCGATTCAAGAAAGAATCAATGAACCAACACGCCGTGCGCAAAATCAACGGCCCAATAGGGCTGAACTGGACACGCTGATGAGTCATACCTGACGACCTGTTTGTAAACAATCTCACCCGAGCGGCAAAAGGCCGTTCGGGTAACATACTGAAAAGAAAAGAACTTTAAACGCAGGAAATACCAAAAGCCTGAAGCGCAACACGCTACACGGCCAGGCCGGTAGCGTGTTGCTTCAAGCGTGGTCATCCGTCCTGGACGGATGACAATCAAGAGGGGCTGTTACTTTACTTCAACAGAACCACCGACCTCTTCGATCTTCTTCTTGATATCTTCGGCTTCGTCTTTTGTGACGCCTTCCTTGAGCGGCTGGGGGGCACCCTCAACCAGATCCTTGGCCTCTTTCAGACCAAGACCGGTGATGGCGCGGACTTCCTTGATGACCTTGATCTTCTGGTCACCAGCAGCGGTCAAAATGGCATCAAATTCAGTCTGCTCAGCAGCAGGACCGGCAGCAACATCAGCAGCACCAGCTACGGCAACGGCTGCGGGGGCAGCGGCAGAAACACCAAATTTCTCTTCAAGCTCCTTGATCATCTGAGAGAGCTCAAGAACGGACATATTGGCAATAAAATCGATTACATCTTCTTTAGAAACAGACATTATACTCTACCTCTTGGTTATAATTATAAAATGATTTCAACAACACCTAAGCGAAACAGACCCGAGAGAGCCGCTCGCCAGACACCTGCTAGTTGTCTGCCTGTTCCTTCTGCTCTTCAATTGCCCGCAGGCCATAGAGAAAGGTTCTCGGTACAGCCGAGAGAACCTGAACCAGACCGGTGGGAACACCGTTGAGGACAGAAAGAAACTGACCGAGCAAGACTTCCTTGGACGGTAGTTTAGACAGTGCAAGCAATTCATCAGTGGATATTCTGCCACCCTCAAGAGCAGCGGAGCGTATGGTGAACTTGTCACTTCCCTCAGCAAATTTAGTCAAAACCTTTGCCGGTGCGACAGGATCAGTATAGGCCATCACCACAGCGGTCGTGCCGGTAAAATCATCTACAAGCAACTCACTGGTGGTGTCACTCACTGCTCTTTTGAGAAAGGTATTTTTGGCAATACGGAATTCAGAATCACACTCGCGCAGCTCACGGCGCAACTGCTCAATCTCTGAAACCTTCAATCCACAATAGTCAGTCACCACCGTAAATTTGGCGCGGCCAAACGATGCATTCAGCTCGGAGACTATTGTTGATTTTTCATCACGGTTCAAAGTACTCCCCCTTTCAAAAGTTGATGTTAACGTTCAATCAAAAACAGCAGTTGTGACAACTCAAGTTGCAAAAGAGCTCTCTTCAGCCTCGGCAGGTTACCCTGTAAACTCCATGGGGTAATTAAACGAGATGTACCTGCTGTCTCAGACTATTACCGCCCGCAGCCGGTCATCCCGGACTAACGGACAGCACCCATTCCTTTTATTATTTAATCAGCGCCCGCGCATCCAGCGGATCAACCTTAAAGCCTGCACTCATGGTCGAAGACACAGTGAGAGCACGGAGGTAAATCCCTTTGCTGGTGGAAGGTTTCAACTGAATGATTTTTTCAATAAATGCAGTGGCATTCTCAAGGACCTTGGCCTCGCCAAACGAGACCTTACCAATCCCTGCATGGATAATTCCTGCCTTGTCGACCCGGAAATCGACCTTGCCGCCCTTGATGTCCCTGATGACATTGGCAAGATCAAAGGTAACCGTGCCAAGCTTGGCATTGGGCATCAGATTACGAGGTCCGAGGATCCGGCCAATCCGACCAACCACACCCATCATATCAGGGGTTGCCACGGTCTTGTCAAATTCAAGCCAACCGCCCTGAATTTTTGCTACCAGTTCGTCGGAACCGACAAAATCAGCACCAGCCTCGCGGGCTTCAGCCTCTTTCTCGCCCTTGGCAAAGACCAGGACGCGGGTCACCTTGCCAGTCCCATGGGGCAGGACCACAGATGAACGGATCATCTGATCGGCATGACGGGGATCAACACCCAGCTTAATTGCAATATCAATAGTCTCATCAAACTTGGCGTACGATGCGGCCAGAACCTGTCTGACGCCCTCTTCCAGGGTCAGCAGGACACTGCGGTCGACATCAGCGATCTTGTTGCGATAATTCTTTCCATGTTTCGGCATACTTCAATACCTCCTACACAGTCGGCACTCGAGGTCTCCCCCGTCGGCCACCGACAGTAGTCATTCAATTATTGGTTAATCAACGACGGTAATTCCGGCGCTGCGGGCAGTCCCTTCAACAATACGCATGGCGGTTTCAATGTCATAGGCATTGAGATCCGGCATCTTGATCTCAGCAATCTCACGAATCTTGTCACGACCGAGCTCGGCCACGCGCTCAAGACGGGGATTAGAAGAACCCTTCTTCAAACCAGCGGCCTTCATGAGCAGAACCGATGCCGGCGGGGTCTTGGTGATAAAGGTAAAAGACCTGTCCTTGTAGACAGTAATAACGACCGGTACAATGGTGTCACCCATGCTCTGCGTTTTGGCATTAAAGGCCTTGCAGAACTCCATGATATTGACACCGCGCTGTCCCAGAGCAGGCCCAACCGGGGGCGAGGGATTGGCTTTACCAGCCGGGATCTGCAATTTGATATAAGCCTCAATTTTCTTGGCCATGACTTACTCCTACCATCCTGTAAGGCCGATACTCCAGCCTGCCTGCAATTTATCTCATTCCCTTCAGGACATTGAGCGCCTGAAAAGATCCGTTTGTATCTTACCCGTTGGAGACCTGAATATACTCAAGCTCAACCGGTGTATCCCGACCAAAGATCGAGACCAGGACTCGCACCCTCCCCTTCTCGGGAAAGACCTCATCCACAACCCCCTGGAAATTGGCAAAAGGACCATCAATGACCCGCACAGCCTCGCCCACTTCAAAGATCACCTTGGGCTTCGGCGTCTCGGCACCGTCCTGAATCCGGCCAATAATCTTGGCGGCATCAGAATCAGGCAGAGGCATGGGATTCGTATCATCACCGACAAATCCGATCACCCGCGGCATATTCTCATGTACGGTGTGCCAGGTATTATCGTTTAGCTCCATGGAGATCAACATATAGCCGGGAAAAAACTTGCGGGACGAGGTCTTTTTCGTACCCTTGATCATCTCCACGACCTGCTCAGTGGGGACCAGAATTTCACCAAAGGACTCTTCAAGATGGTCCTTCTTGATTCTGTCTTCAAGCGTTGCCTTGACCTTATCCTCAAAACCGGAATGGACCTGCAATATGTACCAATGTCTCGCCATGGGTCAGGTTCCGTTGCTTAAAGGTTGATTAAAGTCATATTCAATGACTCTCTGAAACGACAGGAATAGAGCATACTGGATCAGCGCAGGACCAGAGAGACCAGTTTACCAAGCACCAGATCCACCGCCCCAAGATAAAGAGCGGCTACAACAGCAAACACAACAACGATCCCGGTCAAACCAAGAGTTACCTTCCGGTCAGGCCAGACGACCTTGAAGAACTCCGCCTTGACCTCGGTCATGAACTGACTGATCTGAGCCGGCGCAAACTTCGAAGGCTGCCCGACTGATTTGTCGCTCTTTTTGTTTTTGTCTTGTGCTGCCATCTTCTCCACCCGCCTCACTGTTTCGCAATTATAGCGAAAAACAGATCAAACTCTATTCCAGAAAATCAATGGCAGGCCAGGAGGGACTCGAACCCCCAGCATCCGGATTTGGAGTCCGGCGCTCTACCAATTAGAGCTACTGGCCTGCGCTCTATTTGGTCTCTTTGTGCGGGGTATGAGACCGGCAAAAAGGACAATATTTCTTCAGCTCAAGCTTGTTGGGCGTATTTCTCTTGTTTTTGGTGGTCGTGTAATTACGACGTTTACAGGAACCACACGCAAGGGTAATGATATCTCTCATTGACTCAGATCCAAATAAACAAGTCACCCATGACCGCTGTCGGCCATGGGTGACTTGCAGATATTGATAAAATTAGGCGATGATTTCGCTGATAACACCGGCGCCAACGGTACGACCACCCTCGCGGATGGCAAAACGCAGACCGACTTCCATGGCGATCGGAGTAATCAGTTCGGCCTCGACGGCAACGTTGTCGCCGGGCATGACCATCTCAACGCCCTCGGGCAGACTGACAATCCCGGTCACATCTGTGGTCCGGAAGTAAAACTGGGGACGATAGCCGTTGAAGAACGGGGTATGACGTCCACCCTCATCCTTGCTCAGGATATAGCACTCGGCCTTGAACTTGGTGTGCGGGGTAATTGACTTGGGTGCGGCAAGGACCTGGCCACGCTCGATGTCATCACGCTTCAGACCACGGAGCAGGATGCCGACGTTATCACCAGCCTGACCCTCGTCAAGAAGCTTGCGGAACATCTCAACACCGGTGACCGTGGTCTTCTGAGTGGTGCGAACACCAACCACTTCAACCTCGTCACCCACATGAACCACACCGCGCTCGATCCGGCCAGTGGCCACTGTTCCACGTCCTGAGATAGAGAACACGTCCTCAACCGGCATCAGAAATGGCTTGTTGACGTCACGCTCCGGCTCAGGGATATAGGAATCAATGGCGTCCATCAATTCCCAGATACACTTGGCAGATGCCTCATCCTCGGGGTTCTCAAGGGCCTTGAGGGCTGAACCACGAATGATCGGGGTATCGTCACCGGGGAACTCGTACTTGTCAAGCAGCTCACGCAGCTCCATCTCCACAAGCTCGATCAGCTCTTCGTCGTCAACCATGTCACACTTGTTCAGGAAGACCACGATATAGGGGACACCGACCTGACGGGCAAGCAGGATATGCTCGCGGGTCTGGGGCATGGGGCCGTCATCGGCTCCAACCACCAGGATCGCACCATCCATCTGGGCGGCACCGGTGATCATGTTCTTGATATAGTCAGCATGACCGGGGCAGTCGACATGGGCGTAATGACGACCGGTGGTCTCATACTCGACATGGGCAGTGGCAATGGTGATTCCACGCTCCTTCTCTTCCGGGGCCTTGTCAATGTCACTGAAGTCAGTGAACTTGGCCTGGCCTCTGGTAGACAGGACCCGGGTGATGGCTGCGGTCAAGGTGGTCTTTCCATGATCGATATGACCAACGGTACCAACATTGACATGCGGTTTAGTTCTGCTGAATTTCTCTTTTGCCATGATCGTCGTCTCCTCTGGCCATTGAAAATAATTCGCTACTGCTCTCTACTGGAGCCCACAACCAGAGTCGAACTGGTGACCTCATCCTTACCAAGGATGCGCTCTACCAACTGAGCTATGTGGGCACCGCTATAAACACACAAAAAATACATTCGTTGCTGGAGCGGGAAACGAGACTCGAACTCGCAACCCTCAGCTTGGAAGGCTGATGCTCTACCAATTGAGCTATTCCCGCATGCGATCCGTCTTGCTATGTAAAAAAAGGATGGTGGAGGGGGGAGGATTTGAACCTCCGAAGGCGCTGCCGACAGATTTACAGTCTGTTCCCTTTGACCACTCGGGAACCCCTCCATGCTTTGAACCAGTCCTGAAACAGGTGGCCACCACATACCATTCTTTTATATGGATTACAAAAACTTTTTGTCCCTGGAGCTGGCGATGGGACTCGAACCCGCAACCTGCTGATTACAAATCAGCTGCTCTGCCAATTGAGCTACGCCAGCTTGCAAAGACTACAAACATACATGCTCTGACAGAACAAGGCAATATTTTTTTATATCATTCGCCACATTTCTTTCAGCAGGAGTTAACCACTCCCGGGCCTCGGTCTTATGGGTCTGCCCCTTAGGACCTGTAAGAAAATAACTTGGCTGACATTACGCTTAGATTTGGGCCAGGTTATTTATTGACAGGCCCTTACCACTGACAGGCAAAAAAAAAGGCTGCGATCAACAATCGCAGCCTTTTATCAAGACGTGGTCAACTGATCAGAACAGACTCACTGATCAAGAGGATTCTTGCCGTAGGCACTGTCACGATAGCGTTCAAAGGCCATGGCAAAGGTACGGTAGACCAGATGGGCAAACTTGGTATAGGGCATGTACAGGAACAGCATCATGATCGAAACAAGATGCAGGAAGTACATGATATAACCAGGAGCGGCAAGACCGGACCAGCGGGCAATCTCGGCCAGAAGACCGGTCACACCAACGGCCATGATCTCCCAGATCAGGAACCAGTCATAAAAAGTACCGGTCGCTCCGGCATCGGCCTCGGCCTTGGCCCGATTGCTCCAGAGGATACCAACACCGACAATCAAGGCCACGGCAGAAACATTGGCCAGGATCTTAATGGGATTCCAGACAGACATGGGACCATGCAGGGCCGGAATCCAGAGACCAAAGACATCATTGGCCAGGGCCGACCAGACGGTAACAGTAAACAGACCCATGAAAGAGAGCATCAGAGGCAGATGGCCCTTGACCCGATCAATATTGGTCTTGCACTCCCTGAAGCGATCATGCTGGACAATTTCCAGCACGGAAGGCCAGAGGAACTCTTTGACAAACTGAAGGACAGAGGGCCTGAAGGCCGATTCCATCCCTGCATTGGCCGCCATAGCCTTCCACATGGTCGAGACACCACGATAGGCGGCAAATACGGCCAGACCTGCCGCAGGCAACATCATGATATCAATAAAGAAGACATTTTTAGAGAGCCAATGAAAGTCCCAATGACCAAAAAATTGCTGATAGCCGTAATGGCTGAAGGTCTCAGGCGAGGGAATGGTCATGCCACCGGAAATCACCCAGAGGACAAAAATAACCAGGGCCGGGAGGGCGATCAGCATGGGCAGCCCCTTGGCGCTGGAGGCCAGCTTGGCCAGGCCACCGGGCCAACCGTAATGGGTATAGGAATAGGCACGAATGGCCCCCAGGACATCGCCTGGTTTGGCACCACGAGGGCAGTAGGCGGTGCAGTCACCACATTGATGACAGAGAAAGACATCAGGATCGGCAACCAGCTTCTCTTTCAGCCCCCACTGGGCCCAGATCATCTCCTTCCGCGGGAAGGGCTTGTCATCGGTGGACAACGGACAGACAACAGAACAGGTGGCACACTGATAGCACTTCTTCAGCGTATCACCACCCGCCCCTTTCAGGTATTTGATAAAATCTAAATCGGGTTGAACATTCATTTCTCTTCTCCTCCTGTTCATTGATCCAATACCGAATTTCGGCATCGCATACGAATAACACCCTGTGCGCTTGACAGCATGTTACCGGTGTTCAGGCTCTTTTGCAAGCCTGAACACCGGTAGATCGTGCTCAAACAGGACTAGAAGCCCTTGAATGGATTAGGACCAAGCTCAACAATTTCATCAACAAAGTCGTTGAGTAACTGCGGAAGTTTATCGTAATCAGTAATCGCCACCTGCTCAGAACGGACACGTTCGGGCTCAAGACCCAAGGTAGAGAGACTATCACCGATATTTTCCATCCGTTTGTTGGCAATCTCAGAACCCTTGACAAAGTGGCACTGATAATCGTCACCATACTTACAACCGATGAGCATGGCACCGTCAAGGCCGGCAGACAGGGCATCACGAATCCAGGCCATGTTGACCGAACCAAGACAACGAACCGGAATAAAACGCAGCATATGGCTGATCTTGTGTTTGCGCATACCCGCCATATCAAGGGCCGGATAGGCATCATTCTCACAGACCAGAACAAGAATCCGCAGCTTGTCCTCATCGTCCTCAGGGACCTCAATGGCCTTGATCATGGAGCCGATCAGATCAACATTGTAGTCCTTGAATCCGATGATCCGCTCAGGGCAGGCACCCATACAGGTACCGCAACGACGGCAGCGGGTCGGATTGGGCAGCGGCGTACCTTTGTCGTCATCATCAAGGGCACCGAAGGGGCACTCCTCTGTACAACGCTTACACTGAGTGCAACGCTGCATGAAGAATTCAGGGAAGGTCTTGTCGCCGGAACGAGGATGAACAGAGACCCCGCGATCAGCAGACTCGATACACTGAATCGCCTTGAGGGCGGCGCCGGTGGCATCCTCCATACTCTCTTCCATGTTCATGGCCTTACGCACACCACCACAGGTGTAAACACCTGTCCGGCGGGTCTCATAGGGAAAGCAGATGAAGTGAGAGTCGGCATAGCCGTCAAAGAGATCCAGATCAAGGAAGGCCGGGCCCTGACGGTAGGCAAGATTAATGGAATTCTCATGCTTGGTGGTCGGCTCCATACCAGCAGCCAGGACCACAAGATCAACGTCCAGACTCAGGTCTTCACCAAGAAGGGTATTCTTGGCAACAACAGTACAGCCGTTCCCACTGGGAGTCACTGAGGTGACCGCGGCCTTGGTCATGAAAATCCCGTCATCCTGCTGCACACCCTTATAGAACATCTCCATGTTGCCCGGAGTCCGCATGTGCTGGTACAGGATATAGGCCTTGGCATCCGCGTTGTTCTCACGGACATATTTGGCCTGCTTAAGCGCGACCATGGAGGTCACGGAGTTGGCGTAGGGGAAATCCTGATCGTGCTCTTCTCCACCAGGGCTCATGACAAAGGCCACTGAGTTCATGCCGGACAGCTTGCCATCCTTGGCCATCTTCTCAAATTCGGCGTTGGTCACGACCCGATCATTGTCGGTATACCCCAGATGCTCGTAGCCAGAGACATCGGCCGGAACCCAACCGGTGGCCAGGACAACGGCACCAAATTTCTGGGCATCACCATTGTTCTTGGCATAGGGTTTCAGGCCGGCATTGGGATCTTCCATCTCACCTTTGGAGATCCGATCCTGCTCATCCACGCCCACCTTAGCCGGGGCATCCCATTCAGACTTGGTCCCGGCAGGCTTGAAGGTAGCCCCGAAGTTTCCGGGAGCTCCACCAATCCGGGCCACCTCGGTATTCAGGACCACGGTGATATTGGCATCCGCCTCAACCTCGGCAATCAATGCACCGATGGTGGGCGCTTCAAGCTCGGCATAGGGGGCCTTAGTCGGAAACTGCTTGGTCCAGCCCAGGGCCTTACCACCCAACTGGGCTGCGCGCTCGACGATGGTGACCTTGCTGCCGGCCAAAGAGGCCTCGCGGGCTGCAGTCATGCCTGCAAGACCACCACCCATGACCAGAATCTCCTTGTGCAGGGTCTCCAGCAGATAGGGCTCAGGCAGATCAGTCTTCTTGGCACGGGCACAGGCCATGCGGACGTAGTCTCCGGCCGTTTCATTCAACCATTCCTGGTGGGAATCTTCCGATCCCTCCTCAGCCTGGCCGGCAGACCAGATGACCTGCTCGCGCAGATTGGCGCGAACGGTGATGGTGTCATCGCCCAGATCAAACTCTGTCTGCATGACCCGCGGAGAGCAGGCGCAGACGACAAATGTATTGATCCCGGCGGCCTTGTCAGCCTCAAGAAAGGCCCGTCCCTCAGAACCACAGAGGCAGGAATGGTCCTTACATTCAGTTTTCATCTCACCAGAGACGATCCCGGACAGCTCTTCAATATTCAGGGCTTCTCCGATACCGCACCCTGTACAGATATAGGCGCAAATTTTCTTATCCATTGATTTCTTACCTCCTGGTAACCTGAATTGCCTTTAAGGCAGCTGCAGTAGCAGACTGATTGCTGGTGACGACATCGGCGGCCTTACAGGCACAACCGGCGGACAAAATCCCCGTGGCGCGATTCGAGACAACAAAACCGTTGCTGTCCATCTCCTGACCGCCATTAACAGGGGCAATGGCCTGTGTGGGCTGCATTCCAGTGGCCAGGATGGCCATATCGACCTTCTGATGAATCTTGTCACCGGTCACGGCATTCTCCGCAACCACGGTCACACCGCCGTCGGCCTCAACAATGATGTCAGCAACCTTTCCCTTGATAAAGGTGGAGTTGGCATCACCCATCAGCTTCTCTCGGAATTTCTCATACTTGCCAGGGGTCCGCAGGTCAATGTAGAAGACATAAATCTTGGCCTCAGGATAACGCTCGCGAATATAGGTCATCTGCTTGAAAGTGGCCATGCAGCAGATGTAAGAGCAGTACTCAAGATGATTCTCATCACGTGAGCCGGCGCACTGAACAAAGGCAAAGGACTCGGGCTCTTTATTGTCACCCGGACGAAGAATGGCACCGTCTGTCGGTCCACCCGGAGCGGCCATGCGCTCGATCATCATGTTGGTGACAATGGCGTTGGACTGGCCAAACTTGAGGTTGTCCATCTTGGTCGGATCATAGGGAGTCCAACCGGTGGCATAAATGATGGAAGCCACCTCAATGGTGCGGGTCTCGGTCTGCATGTCAAGATCAACGGCATCATACTTACAGGCCGCCTTGACCGCTGCCGCACCGTCTGCGGACAGACCGGCCTTGTTGATCACAAAGCGGCGGGGAAAGGCCATCTCATGGGGAAGATAGGCGGCCTTTGACTTGTTCATCCCGAAGTTGAACTCGTTATCAATCTCGTCTGGACAGGCCGCTGCACAATCGCCACAGGCAGTGCAATTGCTGTTGACATAGCGGGGGGCGGTCTCCAGGGTTACCTGATAGTTGCCCGGTCCTCCACTCACGGATTTGACCGTGGTCATGGTATAGGTCCGGATACGACGATTATCCTTGATCCGTTTAAAATTGATTTCAAGTCCACAGCTTGGCGGACACAGCTTGGGAAAATACTGATTCAACTGTGACACACGACCGCCCATATAGGCGTTCTTTTCGACCAAAAAAACATCATTTCCGACTTCGGCGGCTTCAAGCGCAGCAGTCAACCCGCTGATACCCCCGCCTACGACCAAAATTGCACCAGTGGTGCCTTGCTCGTCAGTCATGTCTTTCCTCCATTGCTCTCTTATTTATCTTTGAGGCCTCCCACTCCCACCTCCAAGGGGGAGCGCCTGTCATTCCAGAGACTTCAATTACCATCCAACAATCCACAACAGAAACGCCAAGAGACGCTCCACTTTGTGGCTCAGGCCGAAAAAGGGATGGACCGTTCCCCGGGCTGAGCCACAACCTTACTCTGAATACAGAAAAATCTCCAGGAGTCAGTTGACTCCTGGAGATTCATACAGCTACATCAAACAACCAGAGACTGGTTGTTTACAGCCAAGGATCGGTCTCAACAATGTTGATACACTCGACCTTCTCACACAGCCAGTCCTGAGTCTCAGGATTGAAGGTGGAGTTAACAAAACACTTCCAGTTTTCGTCATCAACTTTCGGGAAATCCGAACGATAGTAGAAACCCGGGTAACGGGATTCCTGACGGAACTCGATGTGACGGATATGGGTCTCAACACACCAGATACGGTGATAGTTCTCCCAGGCACGAAGAAGCTCATGCAGATCACCTGCAGCCATCTTCGCAGCATCTTCACGGAGCATCCGAAGAAGATCCAGGCAGATGCCCAGCAGCTTGCCACTGGTCATGTAATAGGTTGCAACACCACCACCATACTCGTCGGTAGCCTTCATGAGACGCATCATGATACCGGCGGGCTTGCAGTAGTTGGGATTCACATCAGCAGCGGTAGAGGCACCGACATGCTCATGATACAGTCTAACCGGTGCGTAGATCTCATCGGCCAGCTCCTGAGAGCTCTGCTTGAGCTCGGGCTTGAAAGAGGCATTGTCACGACAGAACTTGACCATCTGCTTGGCAACAATACGGCCCTCGGCATGGGCACCAGAGGAGAACTTGTGACCGGAGGCACCAACACCATCACCAGCGGTGAACAGACCATCAACAGTGGTCATGCGGTTGTAGCCCCATTTGTACTTATGGGCACGGGACTCATTGGCGACATCGGGAACCCAGGACTCTTCCGGACCGGAGGTCCAGATACCACAACAACCGGAGTGAGAACCCAGCATGTAGGGCTCGGTGGGCATAATCTCGGAACCGACTTTCTCAGGCTCGATGTTGGCACCGGCCCAGAGACCAGCCTGTCCAACAGACATGTCGAGGAAATCTTCCCAGGCCTCAGACTCAAGGTGCTTCCAGAACTTCTTCACTGACTTCTCGTCCATACCGGCGGCACGACGATCTTCCAGGAACTTGTTCAGGGCAACATCGGTCGCCATGTAGATGGGACCGCGACCAGCCTTGAGCTCGTTGAGCATCAGGTGATTCCGCAGACAGGTGGGGGTAACGGCAGAGGCGCCATACGGCATGAACTTCTCAAGCTCTTCCTTTACTGCGTCGCTGTTGGCATAGAACTCACCAAGACCGTTCTGTACTTTGGCCTTGAAGAGAAGAAACCATGCACCAACCGGACCGTAACCATCTTTAAAACGGGCGGGGGTGAAACGGTTTTCCATCATGGTCAGAGTAGCACCAACCTGAGCACACATGGTGTAGGTGGAACCGGCATTCCATACGGGATACCAGGCGCGGCCCTTACCCTCACCGGTAGACCGGGGACGGAAGATGTTTACAGCACCACCACAGGCGACCAGAGCGGTCTTGCAGCGGAATACGTGTACCTTGTTCTCACGGGTGGAGAAACCAACGGCACCGGCAATCTGGTTGGCCTTGTTTTTGTCGAGGAGCATCTTGACGATGAAGATACGCTCAAGGCAGTTCTCTTCACCAAGAGCAGCCTTGGCAGGCTCGGCCACGATGCACTTGTAGGACTCACCGTTGATCATGATCTGCCATTTACCGGTACGTACCGGGGTACCACCCTCACGCAGGGTCGGGGCAGGCTTGGCGCCGTCAAGGGTCTCGCCGTCAGCGTCTTTCTTCCAGATGGGCAGGCCCCACTCTTCGAACAGCTTGACAGACTCATCTACGTGACGTCCACAGTCATAGATCAGATCCTCACGAACAACGCCCATCAGGTCATTACGAACCATCTTTACGTAGTTCTCGATCGGGTTCTCACCGATGTAGGTATTGATGGCTGACAGACCCTGGGCAACAGCACCAGAGCGCTCCATGGAAGCCTTGTCAACGAGGGTGATCTTCAGGTCGTCGCCGGCCCACTTCTTGATCTCGAATGCACAGCCGCAAGCTGCCATACCACCACCGACGATGAGAACATCGACATCGTGCTCGACGATCTCAGGATTCACAACGGCGTTGATTTCACCTTTGGGTTTATTTGGTAATGCCATATTAAATCTCCTTACTGATAATAAAAGATTTGACTTATAATTCCTCTGAACTCGTCAAAAAAGAATCACTTCGGGGTCGGGAGCGCACCTTCGAGCAGCAGACACTCGTCATCAAGACTGGCACCCTTCTGACCCTTATAGGCATTAGCAGCACCCTCAGCAGTGGTCCGGACGGGGAACTTGAAGCGCTTCATGTTGCCATTACGGAACTTAACGGTCCACATGATGGAATCAGCACTGCGCATGGGATGAACCTGACCGCCCATGGGTACGAAGTCATCGTATCCACGAACAAAGATGGCACCCTGGGGACAGATCTTGACACAGGAGTAACACTCCCAGCAAGCATCGGGCTCCTGATTGTAGGCCTTCATCTCTTCTTTGTTAAGCACCATCAGGTCGTTGGGACAAATGTACATGCACGCTGTTTTGTCGCCACCCTTACAACCGTCGCACTTGGAAGGATCTACGTAACTTGGCATTAAACTACCTCCTCGGTTTATTTTTACTTTTGCGACCCAGAACCGACTGGGCCAACTTTACCTCTTTTCCCCCGGACTTTCAGCCCCATGAACTGGGATGTGAACGACCGGACAACTATTAAGCAACTAGCTATATCTATTGATTTTTTCTGTTAGTGGCTTCGCCATTCAATAAATGAACAGTCACTCATTTTCAACAAAGTTAATCTTATAATTTGTTGCCCTGCAATTGTCAAGAAATTTAATTCGCGCCCAACCAGGACTTACTCATAAGAGGTACGGACCAATATCTCGCGCGGCTTGGCACCATCAGCCGGTCCCACTATCCCCTGACGTTCCATCTCTTCAATCATCCGTGCCGCCCGATTATAGCCAACTCTGAGCCGTCGCTGAACCATGGAAATAGAGGCCTGACCCGACTCGGTGACCAGGGCCACGGCCTCATCATAAAACTCGTCCTGATCAATGCCCGAACCACTGTCAGAGGCGACCTGCTCCGCCTCAACTTCGGCCATGACTGACTCATCATAGGCCTCGCCTCCCTGCTCTTTCAGGAAATGGACAATCCGTTCCGTCTCGGCCTCAGAGATGTAGGCCCCATGAATCCGCTGCAACCCGACACTGCCCGGCGGCATGAAGAGCATATCCCCATTTCCCAGAAGATGCTCGGCCCCGGAACCATCCAGGATGGTCCGCGAATCGATCTTGGAGGCGACCTTGAACGAAATCCTGGTGGGGAAATTGGCCTTGATCAGGCCGGTCAAGACATCCACGGAAGGCCGCTGGGTGGCGAGGATCAGGTGCATACCTGCGGCCCGGGCCATCTGAGCCAGGCGGGCAATGGCCGTCTCCACATCTTTGGAGGCAACCATCATCAGGTCGGCCAGCTCATCTACAATGATGACGATATAGGGAAGTTTTTCCTCTGCCGTCTCGTTATAGGAATCAAAACTCTTGACCCGGGCCTCCTCCAGGAGCAGGTAACGGCGCTCCATTTCCCGGACGGCCCAGTGCAGGGCACGGGCGGCCAGACGAGGCTCAACCACCACCGGATGAAGGAGATGCGGAATTCCCTCGTAACCGGACAACTCGATCCGCTTGGGATCAATCATCAAAAGCCGCACTTCGGCAGGAGTCGCGTTATAGAGGAGAGAGGCGATAATGGTATTAATGGCCACACTCTTGCCCGAACCGGTGGCCCCGGCAATGAGCAGGTGAGGCATCTTGGCCAGATTGGCCACCACCGGACTGCCGACCACGTCCAGGCCAAGGGCAATGGTGAGCTTGCTTTTGTTCTCCCGATACTCCTCACCAACCAGCAGATCACGGATATAGACAATCTGCCGATGGGGGTTGGGGATCTCGATACCCAAAGCCGCCTTCCCCGGTACCGAACCCACGACCCGAACCGACTGCGCCTTGAGCCCCAGGGCCAGATCATCGGCCAGGCCAACAATCTTGTTGATCTTGACGCCGGCCGCCGGTGCGTACTCATAGGTGGTCACCACGGGCCCGGGCGAGATTCCCACCACCCGGCCAGTCACCCCGAAATTCTTGAGTTTCTGCTCAAGCTGCTTGGAAACCTGGTAATAAATCTCCTTGTCCACCTGTCGCTGATCAACATCCGGACGATCGAGAAAGGAGAGGGAGGGCAGGCGCCAGTCGCCACGGGCCACGGGCTGCAGGGCAAATACCTCATCGCCCAGGGGCAGTTGCCTGGCCTGAACCGGCTCCTTGAGCAGCGGCATTGCCTCAGCAGAGGCCTTTTCCGTCACCTTGTCCGCCATTACGGGGTCCTGCTTTTTTATCGGAGGACGAGGAGACGAAACCACACTCTCCCTCTTTCTCTGCAAGCGACGACCACTCCATGCGAGCAGCCGAGCACAACAGATCCACAGGCCACTCACCAGACCATAGGGCGAGAAACGCACGGCAAGCATCAGTGAAATCAAAAGGAGGAGGACAAGAAAGAGAACCGTGCCAGGCCCGCCGATCAATTGACTGGCCAGAACAAAAACAGTCCGGCCCAGAAAACCACCACTGTCAAGACTGCCCCAGGCCTGGAGCGACGAGGCAGAAAGCAGACCACAGGCAGCAATACCTGCGCCGGTGAGTCCGGCCGTGATTTGGGGCAGCCGCTCAAAGGACATCCTGGGGCTGAAGAAGAGCAGGGAAAGAAAAAGGAGCAGAGCGGCCAGCAGATAGGCGCCGCGTCCGGTAAAACCGAAAATCACCTGGGCCAGCAGTTGACCCACACGTCCACCCCAGTTTCCTGCGGCAAAATCTGCCCCGACAAGGCTCAACAAGATATAGAGGGCGACAAAAACTCCGAAGACCGCGAACGCCTCCTGCTTCAGGGCCGGTCGTGGTGGTGTCGGTTGCCGTCCTGCCATCTCAGCTGGTCCTGGGAAGAGGAAGGGCCGCCTTCACGGCATCAAGGACACCATTGACAAAGGCCGGCGACTCTTCCGTGCCAAAGCGCCTGGCAATCTCGATGGCCTCGTTGATGGCTACCTGTGCCGGCACATCATTACGGACAGCCATCTCATACACGGCCACCCGCAGCAGGTTTCGATCAACCATGGTCAACCGTTCGACCCGCCAGTGACTGCCGCTGGCCGAAATAAGACCATCGATGCGGACCTGGTTGTCCATCACCCCCTGAATGACTTCAAGGGCATAGGGATGGGCCTTGCGGGCCACTTCATAGAGGGCGCAGAATCGTTCGAAACGATCGCTGAGCGTATCACCTGAAACCAGACCCGCAGCCGCGGCCATGTCTTCCTGAAACAGAAACTGCAGGGCCGTTTCCCGGGCCCGCCGCCGTATTCCCATAATTCTTCGTCCAGACGTGATACTTTAAAAAGATCCACGGCCGACAGAACAGGGCCCGCAAAAACCAGCCACCTGACCTGCCAAGCCAGTAACAACCCTTAGGGCCTGTAAATAGATAACCTGGCCCAAATCTAAGCATAATTTCAGCCAAGTTATTTATTCACAGGCCCTTACTTCAACAGCGCAACCAGGTTGGCCATTTCAATGGCGGCCATGGCCACATCTGCGCCCTTGTTCCCGGCCTTGGTGCCGGAACGCTCAATGGCCTGCTCTATATTCTCGGTGGTCAGCACTCCGAACAGGACCGGAACACCGGTTTCCAGTCCGACCTGGGCCGTTCCCTTGGAGACCTCATTGACCACCACATCAAAATGCGGCGTAGCCCCCCGGATGACCGCGCCCAGGCAGATCACCGCGTCATACTTCTGGGAGGCGGCCAACTGCTTGGTGATCAACGGAATCTCAAAGGCACCCGGGACCCGAACCACATCGATATCCTGCCCCTGAGCACCGGAACGGAGCAGGGTGTCCATGGCTCCATCCAGAAGCTTCTCGCAGATAAACGAGTTGAAACGGGCCACCACAATCGCAAACTTTTTGCCGTCTGCCTTCAGATTTCCTTCAATAAAATTTGCCATTCCCCTCACCTTTGCACTGAGACAATTCACATTGCCCATCATGACAATGTCGTCACATTCCTGAACGCTATCTTCCCGGGACCATCACTGGCCCACCTGCCCTCACCTTATTGATCATCAACCTCGATCAAATGACCCATCCGGTCACGCTTGCACTGCAGATAATCTTTGTTTTCGGAACCGGCCTCCATCTCGATGGGGAAGCGGTTCACCACCTTGAGACCATACCCTTCCAGTCCGATAATCTTTTTTGGATTATTGGTCAACAGACTCATGCTCCGCACACCGAGATCGCGCAGGATCTGAGCACCGATTCCGTAATCACGAAGATCTGGCTTGAAGCCAAGATGGATATTGGCCTCCACCGTGTCCATCCCCTCTTCGTCCTGAAGACGATAGGCCTTGAGCTTGTTGACCAGACCAATCCCCCGGCCTTCCTGGCGCATATAAAGGACCACGCCACTGCCCTCCTGATCAATCATCTGCATGGCCGCGTGCAGCTGAGAACCACAGTCGCATCGGGCCGAACCAAAGACATCGCCGGTCAGACACTCGGAATGCACCCGGACCAGGACCGGTTTTTCCGGATCAATCACTCCCTTGACCAGGGCAACATGCTCATGGGAGTCGACATCGTTGGTATAGGCAATAGCCCGGAAATCACCGGCATGGGTGGTGGGAAGGCGGGCCTCGGCCGCCCGGTGCACCAGAAGGTCCTGGCGCAGACGATAGGCCACAAGATCAGCTATGGTTACAATCTTGAGATCGTGTTCGACGGCAAATATCTCAAGATCCGGCATCCGGGCCATGGTCCCATCGTCCTTCATGATCTCACAGATCACCCCGGCCGTGCGCAGCCCGGCCAGCCGTGAGAGATCAACCGATCCCTCGGTCTGCCCCAGACGGACCAGAACCCCACCCTCACGGGCGCGCAGAGGAAAGATGTGCCCGGGGCTGATGATATCATAGGGTTTGGCATCCACGGCCACCGCCGCCTCAATGGTCCGGGCCCGATCCGCCGCTGATATTCCGGTCGAGACACCGGTGCGGGCCTCAATACTGATGGTGAACCCGGTCCCGAAAGGCGACTTGTTGTCGTTGACCATCATGGGCAGTTCCAGCTGATCCACCAGATCCGGACTCAGGGTCAGACAGATCAGACCCCGGCCGTAGCGGGCCATGAAATTAATGGCCTCAGGTGTCACAAATTCGGCGGCCATATACAGATCGCCCTCATTTTCCCGATCTTCATCATCGACCAGAATGACCATCTTACCGGCTTTGATATCGTCTATCGCCTCTTCTATTGTGCTGACCGCCATCGCTCTATCCAATCAAGAAAAATTAACAAAAAAACCGGGCCGCTCTTCAGGGTCCCGATTGATATGAAAGTTCACCGGAGACCATCACTGGCCATGCCGAAGTTATGAACGTTCATGGTTGCTTGCAGCTGGCCAATCAGGGCCAGCCATGCTGGTTAGAAAAATCCGTTCTCGGCCAGAAAGGCCGGATTAATGCCCCTCTTGCCGCCTGCGGCCGTGCTCTGGCCTGGCTCCACAGAGAGAAGCTTTTCCACATACTTGCCGATAATATCGACCTCGATATTCACCCGATGACCACTCGTAAGCTCACCCAGGGTGGTGACCTGCAGGGTATGGGGGATAATCGAGACCGAGAAGCGGCCGGAGACACAACTGTTCACGGTCAGGCTGACACCGCTGATGGTCACTGAGCCTTTTTCAATAACATAGCGGTCAAACTCGGGCGGAAAGGAAAACTCGAACAGGGTATAATCGCCAAGGGCCTTGCGCTCCCGGACCTGGGCCACACAATCCACATGACCAGAGACAATGTGGCCTCCCAGGCGGTCAGCAAGGCGCAGGGCCCGTTCCATATTGACCCGCCCCCCCACGACCAGCTCGCCCAGGGTGGTGCGGGACAGGCTCTCAGGAGACACATCAACGCTGAATCTGCGGCCGTTTATATGATAGGCGGTCAGACAGACGCCATTAATAGCAATGGACTCGCCCTCCTGAGGATCGGTCAGCTCAAAGGCTGATTCCAATTCAAAGGTCAGGCCGCCCCCCGTAGCCCGCTTCCGAAGCAGCGTGCCAACACCTGCAACAATCCCGGTAAACATGGCCGCAATTTCCGCCCCTCTCAGGCGGAAGCCTCCAAGGCCTCAGCCTTACTGATAAAACCTGCGGCAATGCTCCTGTGCTTGTAATTTGCATGGATGGAGGCAATGGTGCGATAGGTATCTGCGGCCTTGGCCCGTTCACCGCCATCCAGATAGATCTCGGCCATCAGCTCCAGCATCTGCACGGTCTCGTGCGGATTATTATCCATATTATAGCCCTGCACCAGATCCAGACAGATCCTGATTGCCTCCTGAGTCTGTCTCAGTCCGCGATGCGCGATCACCATCTGTTTTGAGAGCAGATTCATACTCATGGGATCATCCTTGCGCTCACAGATCCCAAAGGACCGACGCAGATGTTCCAGGGCCTTGACGTAATCTTCACGGCCAAGACAGAGCAGGGCCAGCTGGTTCGACGCATTGGCCACGCCATTCTCGTTGGACTTTTCTTCAAAGGCCAGCAGGGCGTTGTGAAAGGCCAGGGCCGCCTGGCCAAATTCCTTGTTTTTCAAAAACTCTTTGCCATCATCGTACTCGGCCTGGGCCGGGTCAGAGGAACGTTTTTTCTCCTTCCCTTCAACCGGGGCAATATCACCAATAGGCTGGATCACAGTCTTACTCATTCTATTTCTCCTTCACGAATCAGAGCCAGGGCCTCACGGGCCGTCTGGCCGACAGTCACAGTTGCAGGAACCCCTGCCTGCCAAAGCACAAACTCGGCCTCGTCACCGGTCAACTCCAGCAGTTGCATGGTGGTTTCCGTGGCCTTAATCCTGCCCAGAAGCAAGGCCACCAGGCCACGCATCTGCGGATCAGGATGCTGCAGAAAATGAAACAGGTTATAAAACGGGGTCTGACGAATCAGGTCCGGCCGCCGACCTGCAATCAGAGCCAGGGCCCAGACCACCTGGGCCTGAGTCGAGGCATCACCCATATAATTAAGCAGATGCCGGGTAAAGGCGCCAAAGATATCCGTACGCCCACTGATAATCTCACCCAGGACCTCGATCATCCCCCAAGGCGTGGCCGCTGAATCAGAGCAGGCCTCAAATAGGCGGTGCAGTAACTCGGAGACCTGGCCCGGATCCCGGGTGGCCACCCGGGCACAGACCTGACCCAGAAGCGCGGCCAGCCGCCAGCGTTTGGCATCGTCGGGGTCGTACAGAAGACGCTGGGTCAGACGCAGGGTCTTTTTGTCATCCAGACAGAGACGGACCAGACCACCAACATCGCCTGCATCCACCAACTCCCGGACAATCTTTTTACTGGCCCGCAGACGAGTATGGCCAGGGACAGGGGCAGGTTCCACTGCAGGCACAGACTGATCAACCCCCTGATTGGCCGCTGTTGCCAAAAGCTCCTTCTTGTCTTTGACCCGCCTGGAAATTTCGACCACAGCCTTGTGCAGACGGACAAAATAAAGGACCCCACGCACGGGTCGTCCATCGATATTCCTGGTGTTGATCACCTGATGGGTGATCTCATCATAGTCCTCGACACGACCGGTGAGATAATCATCCTCTGGCATCAGATCCCAGGCCAGATCCCAGTTATTGTCACAGGCCAAGACCAGTGTCTCAACCATGGCCGCACCGATATTATGACCGGTGGGATCACTGCTATACACCGCGCCACACTGGCAGCGTCCGACCTTAAACTCGGAAAGCTTCCGCTCAATGGCATCACTGGCCCGACTCACCTTCTGACCGCAGAAGGGACACCAGGGTGGAGAGGTAATTTTTGTTTTTTTCATACGATCACTGCAGGTCTCAGATCCTGGGTCTGTCCATCAGGACAAGCAGGACAGCAACAGAACCCATCCCGTCTCTTTCTAGAGAGACTTGCAAGAATTGGTGGAATGGCTCAGAAAAAATTCCGATAGCGCACGACAACACAGATCGGAATTACTCAGACGCCATCACTCAAGCAAGCTTCTCTTCAAGTCGGGCTTCAAATTCAGGGGAAACCGAATAACCAAGCTCGCGGGCCTTGTCCATTTCGATTTTGGAGGCCTGATAGTCGCCAATAAAATAGAGAGCCACGGCCAGATTATTCCGGGCCAGATTATTATCCGGCTCGAGTTCAATCGCCTTTTTTGCCGCCTTCAGGGCCCGTTCATCCTCCCCCTTCATGGTCAGGACAGAGGTCAGATTCACCCAGACCGTCACCAGTTTCGGGTTATGCTGGAGCGCCTTCTCATAGGCGGCAATGGCCTTGTCCAACTCGTTTTTCTGCTGCCAGATCAGACCGAGGTTCGCGTGCCCCTGGGCCGCCTGGGGCATGGCCTTGACCGCGGCCTCATTGAGGTCCTGCGCCCGGGCCAGATCACCGCGACCAAAATAAATGGCCCCGAGATTAATCATGCTCTCGGCGCTGCTCGGGTCGATCTCGAGCACCCGCTCGAGGCTCTTCATGGCATCGCCGATCCGTCCGGCCTTGAGATAGACCAGGGCCACATGATGATGAGCCATAACACTGTCTGGATGCTGCTCACATTTCTTTTCAAGCTCAGCGATCACCGCATCCATATCTTCTTGCAACGTTTCAGACATAACGCAAAATCCTCAACAAATAGGGGGGTCAAAAAAAGACCATAATGGGCCGAAAACGCTCGCCCAGCCCGCCATTCATACAAATAGACAGACAAAACGGAGCAGACCGCAAAAGGGCAATTATCCAAGATGGGCTACACTATAGACACCTTGGGCCCACATGCAAGGAGAAAATCCCCGCAGGCTTTTCAGCAGCTGCCCCTCAGGCTCAGCGATTAAATTTTTCCTCGCAGGACAGCATAAGCTCCTGCTGCTGCTGGGTCAGAATCTCTCGGGCCTGAATCACGTCACGGGCGATCTGGGCTGCGAGTTCACTGATTCCAGCAAATTTCTGCTCACCACGCAAATAACGCAGGAGATTGACCTTAATGGGTTTTCCATAAATATCTTGATTAAAATCAAATATATGAACTTCGGCCACCAGTCGTCTGTCATCAAAGGTCGGGTTGTAGCCGACATTCAGCACCCCGCCATAACACTTGCCATCGCAGATCACCTGGGCCACATAGACCCCGATCTTGGGCACCAGGTCCTCCTCGTCCACATAGAGATTGGCCGTGGGAAACCCGATCTCACGCCCGCCACGCTGCTTGCCCAGCGCCACCACACCCCGGATCTGATAATAACGCCCAAGCAGTTTCTTGGCATCCGCCATTCGTCCCTCAGTCACCAACTCACGGACCTTGGTGGAGCTGGCCAGCATCCCGTCCTCATAATGGGCATCAATCACGGTGACGCCAAAGCCCTTTTCAACGCCCTGCCTTTTGAGAAAATCGATGTTCCCAACCCGTCCCTTGCCAAAGGCATAATCATAGCCGACCACCAGTTCCTGAACCCCGACACGCCGGATCAGAACCTCGTCCACAAAATGATCGGCCGTGGTGGTGGCAAACTTCATGCTGAAAGGAACAATCACCAGGGCATCAATCCCTGCATAGCCAATCAGTTCGGTTTTCTGTTCACAGGTGGAGATCAATTTGATTCCGTTGGGACGCAGGACCTGCAGGGGGTGGGGATCAAAGGTGATGGCCACACTGGTGCCGCCGCAGCGATAGGCCTTCTGAACCACTTCGGCAAAAAGGAGCTGATGTCCAATGTGAACACCGTCAAAATTGCCTATGGTTACGCAAGCCTGCGTAAATGGTTGCTGGATTGCCTCCAGCTCTCTATATATTTCCATAATCAGCCATTATACTCGAAGTTCTTTTTTCTATCCACCACCAAGAAAGCCTTGACAAAAGTCCGCTGCAAAGGCATATTGCCATCGTTATGCCGAAGTGGCGGAATTGGTAGACGCGCTAGGTTCAGGGTCTAGTGAGGGTATCCTTGTGCGAGTTCGAGTCTCGCCTTCGGCACCAATAATTCAGGGTTGCAGTCAACTGACTGTAACCCTTTTTTTGTGCCCGCATTTCAGCAAGACAGAAGACAATTTCCTCTCGCACTTCTCCAACCTCCCAACTGACGTATTCTCCGTCACACACACCTCAGACAGCTGACAATTCCACCCCGCCCCTTCATCCGCCTATAAACCGTCCCACTTCCGCTCCTGGCACATGTATCCATGTCCGTTTCGCGCCCGCCCCCAAGAGTTCCCATGTTGCCATTGCCAAAGCACGTCCTGGTGGCTACCATATCATAAACCTGACAAAAATCTTCCACCCACTCCCCTTCCGGCCATGGACCCGCACACTCAAGAATCTGCCCACGACCAGGTCATCCTCAACAGCCGGGATGAGGCGAGGGTCACCACCTGCACCCTGGTCCTCCAGGCGGTCAAGATTCCGCACCGAATCGAACAGACCAATGATGGTTTGCAGATTCTGGTTCCAGACAGACTGCGGGAGGCAGCACTGTATGAACTGGTCACCTATGACCAGGAAAACCGGAACTGGCCACCGCCACCCATCCAGCCAGACGAAGATTTTACCCCTCTGCTCCAACCTCCAACCCTGCTGCTCATCGGTGGCCTGATGCTCTTCTCGTCCATCACCGGCCCCTGGGATGGCTCATCAATCTGGTTTCTCGCCGGCAGCGGAGACTCAAACGCTATCCTCAACCAGGGCCAGTGGTGGCGACTGCTCACTCCCCTGACCCTGCATGCCGATGCCGTCCACCTCCTGGGAAACTGCCTGATCGGGGCTGTGCTCATCCATGCCTTGTGCCGGCTGACCGGCAACGGGCTAGGACTCTTTGCCCTGCTGCTGGTCGGTGTCTGCGGAAATCTGCTCAATGTCCTCTGGCACGGCCCCGGACACCATTTTGTCGGCTTTTCCACCGCCGTCTTCGGGATCATCGGCATGCTCTCATCCATGGGCCACAAACAACGACAACAACGAACAGGCCAGCACCTCCTCATCCCCCTGATGTCAGGTGCAGCCCTTTTGGCCATGCTCGGCAGCTCGGGAGAAAATACGGACTTCGGGGCCCACCTGGCCGGCCTGATAGTCGGACTCATGGCCGGCTGGTTTCTTGACCGGAAGCCACTCAGCCTCCTCAAACATTCCTTCTGGTTCCAGGCCCTGCTCTTTACACTGACATGCACCCTGGTGGTCAGCAGCTGGCACGCGGCCCTGAAGGCCGCGACCTATCAATAACCCGCCCCAATACCTTCAGGTCTACCACCACCCTGCCCTCTTCCTGGCGGACACCATTTCGCTTTTCCTTTACAATCCGGAAGACTGCCGGTAAGATTTATTCTATCTATGCTGATCGCCATCACCCCTGAAGCCAGTTCATCCATCGTGAGAAATCGTTCCCGCAACGCTTGTAATCCCTTTACAAAGACTTATCTGTGTTAATTCAGCTGTGATTCGGCAGCCGATCAGCCCAGCGCCCAGAACACGAACACTCCAATAAACGTAACCGGCACTTGCCATTTCCAGGCCGACTGTCAATAACCCAGGAGAATACCCTCATGCCCAACGACCAACAACCACCGTGGGGTCAGAAGAAACGCCCCCAGTCACCCGAAGAAATGGTGGCCCAACTGATCAGCAAGATCCAGGATTATTTTTCCGGACCGAAAAAAAGCAAGTCCGGGGGAACCCCCGAACAGAATGGGCCGCCCAATCCCATGGCGGGACTGGGGAAGATTTTCTCGATCATCCTGTTTGTCATCCTGCTTCAGGCAGTTTATGCCTCGTTTTTCAAGATCGCCCCCAGTGAAGTCGGGGTGATCCTGCGCCTGGGTGAGTACAGCCAGACGGTCCAGGCCGGCCTCCATTTCAAGATCCCCTTCATCGATGTCCTGCACAAGGTCGACGTAGAAGAGATCCGCAAGGAAGAATTCGGCTTCCGCAGCCGCTCCCCTGGCCAGCAGACCACCTTTGACCGACGCGGCTATGACATGGAATCCCTGATGCTCACGGCCGACAAGAACGTCATCAATGTTGCATGGATCGTCCAGTACCGGGTCATGGACCCACAGAACTTTCTCTTCAAGGTCAAGGATGTGCGGCAGGCCGTGCGTGATGTCTCCGAGAGTGTGACCCGCCGAATCGTCGGCAACATGGATTTTGACTACGTCCTCAGCAACCGTGATGTCCTGGCCGCCGGCGTCAAGAACGAGATCCAGACACAGCTCAACATGCTCGAATCCGGCATCTCCGTCGGCACAGTCCAGTTCCAGGATATCAACCCGCCCGATCAGGTCAAGCCGGCCTTCAACGAGGTCAACGAGGCCGATCAGGACATGAAACGGCTGGTCAACGAGGCCGAAGAGACCTATAACCGGGTGATCCCCAAGGCCCGGGGTAGCGCCTTGCAGATGGTCGAAGAGTCACACGGGTATTCAGTCAGCCGGATCAATGACGCCAAGGGCGAGACCGAACGCTTCAAAGATATCCTCAAGGAGTACAAGAATTACACAAAAGTGACTCGCCAGCGTATGTACGTGGAAACCATGCAGGAAATCCTGCCCTCAGTCCAGTCTATCTATATCATGGACGAGGGCCAGAGTTCACCTCTGCCCCTGCTGAATCTCACCGGAACAAAAGCCGCTGCCGGCAAATAACAGCCAAGGAATCTCACCATGAAAAAAACACTGCAATTTTTCCTCGTCGGCCTGGTCGTGCTGGCAGCCATCGTCATCTACGATGGTTTCTTCATCCTTACTGAGGGGAAGCAGGCCATGATCACCCAGTTCGGGGCCCCGGTCGGGAGACCGATCACCGATGCCGGTCTGCACCTCAAGGTCCCCTTTGTTCAGACGGTCAACCTTTTTGAAAAGAAAATCCAGATCTGGGATGGAGACCCCAATCAAATTCCCACCAATGACAAGACCTATGTCTATCTTGATGTCACCGCCCGCTGGCGAATCTCCGACGCACTCAAATACATGCAGGCGGTCAAGACCGAGTCTCGGGCCCAGTCCCTGCTCGATGACATCATCGATGGAACGGTCCGCGACATGGTCAACAAAAATGACCTGACTGAAATTATCCGCAGTTCAGACTGGTCCATGGATACCATGACCTCGACCAATCGCAATCCAGGCGCTTCCCCGCAACAGGGACGGGACCAGATCACCGCTCATATCCTTGCCACCGCAGCCAAGGTAACCCCGCAGTACGGGATCGAGCTGATCGATGTCATGTTCAAACGGGTCAACTACATCGAGTCGGTGCGGCTCAAGGTCTATGACCGGATGATCTCCGAGCGTAAACGAATCGCGGCCGAAAAACGTTCCACCGGCGAAGGACAAAAGGCCGAGATCCTGGGTAAGGTCGATCGGGAACTTAAGGAAATCACATCCTCAGCCAAACGCGAGGCCGTAACGATCATGGGCCAGGCCGATGCCGAGGCCACCAGGATTTACGGCCAGGCCTACGGACTGGACCCTGACTTCTACGCCTTTATCAAGACCCTGGAAAGCTACAGGACCATGATCGGCAGCAATACCTCACTGGTCCTGTCCTCAGACTCGGATCTGTTCCGTTATTTAAAATCTATTGACGGGCGCAAGTAACAGGTCAACCTGCAAGAAAAAACTCGATCAGTCCGCCAGATCCGAATCTTCATCGGATTGAACAGCGACGGGGAAAGATGGGGCGTGTTCTCGAGCAAAGGGAACGCGCCCCTTGTCGTTGAGGATCTGTTCCAGCTGCTCAAGCTGAGACTCGCTGTCAATCTCCTCGACGCCCAGATGCTCATAACGGCAGGAACAATAATTAAACTGGGCATCACACCAGGGACAGACCTCCACTGGACAGCCCAGACGATGAATCTCTCCAACCGGGACAAAGCAGGATGGGCAGAGACCGGAATCAGCTGAACTGATCGGCTGGTACTCAGGACAGGCCTTCAAATCGGAACAAAAAGCGCGGAAGGCCTCGGCATCCGCAAAACCAAGAGAGGTCAGGAGTGCCGGATCATCAAGACCTGCTGCAAACTCGCCCAGCCAGACCGCCTGCTGCCGGGAGTCGGCCAGACAGAGATAGTCGTGGGTACGGCTGGACAGGGCAAAGAGAAAGAGACCATTGTGCTGGGTCATCAGGACGATACGGTTCAGGGACTCGTCATGGACATCGGGCAGGCTGGTATAATAAAATCTAAGGAGCGTCAACCCCAGAAAATCATGGCCGTAACGCTCCAGAAGGGCCAGGGCCTGCAACTGTTCAGTCTCGGCCACGCCATAACGGATAAACAGAGCAATCTCCTCCTGCTCTGCGACGATTTCCTGTTCCTGCAGCATCACACCGCCTCCGAACGGGCCGTCTGAATCGCTTCAATCCAGCGGCGGGTTTCCGCGGCCATATTTTTCGCCTGGCTGATCGCCGTGACCACGGCAATCCTCCTGGCCCCTACACCGCACAACTCCGCCACATGCTCAAGCTTGATCCCGCCCATCACCGTAAAGGGAAGAGAGCAGGCCCGAGAAAACTCGGCCACGGCCTGCGGCCCGAGAAAGGTCTTGAGCCCCTCTTTCGTGCCCGTGGGATAGAGTGGTCCAATATTGAAATAGGAAACCGGCGATTCACTGCGCGCCACGGCCCGGCCCAAGGCCTTGACCTGATCAAGGGTATTACAGGATTGACCAATCAAGAGATCCGGGGCCAGGATACGAATTTCCGCCGGAGGCAGATCGTCCTGGCCCACATGCAGGCCATCGGCCGCCGACAAGAGGGCAATATCAAGCCGATCATTGACCAGGAACAGGGCCCCGGCCTCACGGGTTTTTTCCCGAAAATACCTGGCCTTTTCCAGGAGCTTACGATCCGAGCTCTCCTTGTCCCGCAGCTGGACAATTCTGGCGCCACCACTCAAGACATCATCCAGCCACGCCCGATCACTTCGACCGGCGGCCAGTTTTTCACAACTGACCGGGTAGAGGGTGACTTCTTCTTCAAACTGGGCCAGACGACGGAGATACAGGGTACTCACCGGTGCCAGACAACAAGGCATCTGTTTCATAAATTCAGCTTCTCAGTGACAATCCACCTCCGGCCTTCACCAAGACTACCTGAGGTAGATATTATTTGTTTTTAATCAGTTAGCAAGCCAGAGTCACAGGTCAAATTTGGTTCCAGTTTTGCCGCTGACTTGCTTTCTTCCAGCAAAGCAGGTATATTGCCATCTTGAATTAAAAAGCCCACTCAAGGCCGGCTCAAGCGGTAGACACCATCCGCGCTCCTTACCTCCTGACTCCAAGCCGTGGTGCCAGGAGACAGGCCATCCGCCTCCGGGCCATCTTGTATCCCTCCGGCAGCAGGCAAGCAGTGTACAGTATTTCAGCACACTGCGCATCACTTCCTTCTGCACCACAGAACGCCGGAATAACCAAAACCTGCACACCGGGAAGACAGCTCTCCCGTCACCGTCAGCACAGGAATTCACCATGGCAGAAAAAAACGCAACACTCATCATTGACGACACCACCTACTCCCTGCCTATCATTGAGGGCAGTGAAGGGGAAAAAGCAATCGACATCCGTTCCCTGCTCAAAGACAGCGGCCATATCACCATTGACTCCGGCTACATGAACACCGGCTCCTGCCGCAGCGACATCACCTTTCTCGATGGCAAGGAGGGAATACTCAACTATCGAGGCTATGCCATTGAGGAGTTGGCCGAACGCTGCTCCTTTGTCGAGGTGGCCTATCTGCTCCTGCACGGCGAGCTGCCCACCCGTCAGGAACTCAACGACTTCCGTGAACTCCTGGCCCGCTACGCCCTTCTGCACGAGGATATGATCCATTTCTTTGATCACTTTCCCCCCAATGCCTCACCTATGTCGATCCTGTCGACCATGGTCAATGTCCTGTGCAACTACTACCCGGAGATGACCGTCCAGCCCGACCCCTACGAGGCCTTCATCTCCACCGCCGCCCGACTGATGTCCAAGATCCGGACCATTGCCGCCTTTTCCTACAAGAAATCCATCGGTCACCCGCTGATCTATCCGCGGGCCGACCTCTCTTACTGCGGTAACTTCCTCAACATGATGTTCGATCGACCCGTGATCCCTTACGTGGTCCAGCCAGAGGTGGTGGCCACCCTGAACAAGCTCCTGATCCTCCACGCCGACCACGAGCAGAACTGCTCCACCTCCACGGTCCGCATGGTGGGTAGCGCCGGGGTCAATATTTATGCCTCCATCTCGGCCGGAGTCAGCGCCCTGTGGGGCCCCCTGCACGGCGGGGCCAATCAGGCCGTCATTGAGATGCTCGAGGCCATCCACCGCGACAACAACGATTTTGACAAGTACATTGCCAAGGCTAAAGACCCCAAGGACCCCTTCCGCCTCTCAGGCTTTGGCCATCGGGTTTACAAGACCTTTGACCCGCGGGCGGCAATCATCAAGAAGGCCTGCCATCAGACCCTGGCCGCCCTCAACTTCAAAGATCCGCTGCTGGATATCGCCCTGGAACTGGAAGATATCGCCCGAAACGATGACTACTTTGTCAGCCGCAATCTCTACCCCAATGTTGACTTCTACAGCGGTATCATCTACCGGGCCATGGGCATCCCAACCAACATGTTCACGGTCATGTTTGCCCTGGGCCGCCTGCCCGGCTGGATGTCCCATTGGCACGAAATGACCCTGGACCCGGACACCAAGATCGGCCGACCACGTCAGATCTATACCGGTCCGGTGCTGCGCCCCTTTGTGCCGCTGCACGAACGCGACTGAGACCTGCCAGCTTCCATCTGAAAGACAAATCCCGCCCTGCTGAACGAGACAGCAGGGCGGGATTGCTTGTTGGTGAGTCACTTATTCACTAGCGGTCCAACCAAAATCTATTCCCCAGAGCAGGAATGGGAAGAGGTGGGAGCAGGAAGGTCCCTGACCGGCGTATCTGAAACATGGGCGGCGGAACGTCGTTCATGTTTCGGGCGGAGCGTAGCCGGTCAGGGACCTTCCTGCTCCCACCGGGCCAAGCTCACCACAGTAAATCTATATTGTAAAAGCTCAAAAAACAGACAACGTTGGCATCAACACCAGCCAAATCCTGCTTCAACTCCTCCCGCAAGCCCCTCTCTCACCCTTTGGCAAGACTCGTCCCCACTTCGCAGTTGACCACCAGTGGCACGGCCAGTTCCAGGGCATGCTCCATGGCCTGGACCACCACCTCACGCGTCCGGGCCAGCTCGGCCTCGGGCAATTCCAGGACCAGCTCGTCATGGATCTGCAGGAGCAGACGACCGCTCAGCCCCTCTGTTGTCAAACGCTCATCCACCCGGATCATGGCCAGCTTGATAATATCGGCAGCCGTCCCCTGGATCGGAGTATTGATCGCCATCCGCTCAGCAAACTCGCGCTGGTTTCTGTTCTTGCCTGCAATATCAAGCAGGGGCCGTCGCCGACCCAGCAGGGTGGTCACATAGCCGTCTCTGCGGGCCTGGGCCACGATCTCTTCCATAAAGGTCTTGACCCCGCTGTAGAGCTGAAAATAGCGGTCAATAAAACGCTGCGCCTCATTCCGGCCGATATTGAGCTGACCTGCCAGACCAAAACTGCTCATCCCGTAGACAATGCCGAAATTGATACTCTTGGCCACCCGCCGCATCTCCGAGGTGATCAGGAGAGGTGAGACATTGAAGAGCTCGGCCGCAGTCCGGCTATGGACATCTTCATTGTCACGAAAGGCCTTCAGCAGGGCCGCGTCCCGGGAATAATGGGCCAGGACCCGGAGATCGATCTGGGAATAATCAGCGGACAGGAAGATCAACCCATCACCAGGGACAAAGGCCTGACGGATACGACCTCCATCCTCGCTGCGAATGGGGATGTTCTGGAGGTTGGGGTTGCTCGACGACAGGCGGCCAGTAGCGGTGACGGTCTGGTTGAACGAGGTATGAACCCGGCCCGAAATCGGATCAATCAGGCCAGGCAGTTTCTCGACATAGGTCGAGAGGAGTTTGGCCATATTGCGATAGGCGATGATCCGGGCCGGCAGTTCATGTTTGGGGGCCAGTTTTTCCAGGACGGCGGCATTAGTGGAATAGCCAGTCTTGATCTTTTTGCCATGGGGGAGGCCAAGCTCATCAAAGAGAATGACTCCCAGCTGCTTGGGCGACTGGATATTGAACTCATGGCCAGCCAGAAGATAGATCTCCTGTTCCAGGATCTTGAGCCTGGCCTGGAACTCCTCGGCCAGCTCGGCCAGGATCTCGGGTGAGACCGTGATTCCGAGGTGTTCCATCTCGGCCAGAATCGTCAGGACCGGGGTCTCGACCTCGTAGAAGAGACGAGTCAGGCCCAACTCATCCAGACGAGGGGCAAAGGCCCGCCACAGGACAAGGGCACCATAAACATCCTCACAGCTGTAGTCCCGGGCCATCTCCAGGGGAACGCGGGCAAAACAGCCATCTTCCTTGGGATCATCCACCACCTCAGTAAAAGCGGTGAGTCTCAGTCCCTGTTCAAAACAGAGGTCATCGAGTTTACGCGAACGGGCCAGGGGATCGATGAGATGGCTGGCCACCATGGTGTCATAGAGCGGACCGGCCAGACAAATCCCGGTCGTGGCCCGCAGGACAAGATAATCATACTTGATATTATGGCCAAGCTTGGCCAGGGCCGGTGATTCAAGGAGAGGCCGCAACCTGGCCATCACCAGATCCCGGGGCAGCTGGCCTGGCTGCAGGACAGCCGACTCATTCGACATCTTCGCCTGCACCGGCGCTCCCGCCTCATCGGACCGGCCCTCCGCCACAACATGGCCCAGAGGGATATACCAGGCCCGATCCAGATCAACACACAACGAGATCCCGACCAGCTGGGCCCGACTGGTATCCAGGGAAGTGGTCTCGGTATCCAGGACCAGCAGCTCTGCCTGACCTGCCGCCACAAGAAGCTCCGCCAACTGCTCTTCGCTCTGCACCAGGACAAACCCGGCCGTGGGCACCGGCCTGGCCGCATCTTGAATGTCGCGGGCCACCTGGTCAGTGACCAGACTGTTGAACTCAAGCTCCCGATACAGGGCCTGCAAGCGGTCCTCATCCGGCTGCGGCAGAACATAGCTGGCCAGGGCCTCAGGGACCGCACAATCGTTTTTCAGGCGAATCAGGTCACGGGAGAGAAAGGCCTTCTCCCGGTTGTCCCCAAGCGACTCCTTGAGCTTGGATTTTTTCATGGCCGAGAGCTGCTCGTACACCTCTTCGAGGCTGCCGTGCTCACTGATCAGCCGGGCCGCGGTCTTGGGACCAATCCCCGGGACCCCGGGAACATTATCCGAGCTGTCACCGATCAGGGCGAAATAGTCGAGAAGCTGGTCCGGACTGACCCCGTATTTGGCGCCCACCCCTGCCACATCAAGCTGGACATCACGCATGGGCTCCCAGACCGAGACCTGATCACTGACCAACTGGGCCAGGTCTTTGTCACCGGAGACGATCACCACCCGATATCCCTGGGCCGCCAGACATTTAGCGGCCGCGGCCAGGAGATCATCGGCCTCAAGCCCGACCTCTTCCAGGGTCAGAATGCCATGGGCCGCCACCAGCTCCCTGATAAAGGGAATCTGACAGACCAGATCCTCAGGCATGGGCGGACGATTGGCCTTATACTCAGGATAGAGCTGATGCCGGAAGACCGGGCCGCGACTGTCAAAGGCCACGGCCAGGTAGCTGGGCGCTTTCTCGCGCAGAATGCGGCGCAGGATGGAGGCAAAACCAAAGATGGCGTGGGTGGCCAGGCCATGGCTGTTGATCAGCGGCCGGATGGCGTGATAGGCCCGGTAGATGTAGGCGTTTCCATCAATCAGATAGACTTCTTTCATGGGTGGTTCCGCCTCAGATGGCGAGCATCTGCTCGAGAGATTTGGCAGCCTGCCGGGCGATTTCCGGCTCGACCGTAATCTGGTTGACCACCCGCCCGGCGGCCAGGTTATCAAGGACCCAGAGGAGATTGACCGGCTGGTTGCAATCCATGGTCGTGCACTCACAGGCCGAAGAGGACAGGAGATGGACCTGCCTGTCCCGATAGGTGCGATGGAGACGTTCTACAAGATTGACCTCGGTGCCCACGGCCCACTTGCTGCCCACAGGCGACTGGCTGACCGCCTTGATGATCGCCTCGGTGGAGCCATATTCATCGGCCAGTTTCAGGACATCATGCGCGCATTCGGGATGGACAATGATCCGGACATCCGGCTCTTCAAGCCGCCAGCGCCTGACCTGATCGGGTAGAAACTTCATGTGCACTTCACAATACCCGTCCCAGAGCAGGATTCTGGCCCGGCGCAGGTCCGCCACACTATTGCCGCCCAGGAGTTCGCCGCGACGCCAGAGGAGGATCTCGTCCTCTGGGATACCCAGGGCCATGGCCGAGTTCCGGCCCAGGTGCTGATCAGGAAAGAAAAAGACCTTCTCGCCCCGACCCAGGGCCCAGGCAAGGATCTTTTCGGCATTGGATGAGGTGCAGACCGAGCCACCCCGTTCACCGACAAAGGCCTTGATCGCGGCAGAGGAATTGACATAGGTCGCCGGCACCAGGGCGGCCTCATCGGCCACCACCTGCGCCGTCAGCAGATCACGATAGGCCCGGACCACGGCGCCGACCGAGGCCATATCGGCCATGGGACAACCGGCATCCAGATGCGGCAAGATCACCTTCTGGTGCGGCTGGGCCAGGATATCGGCCGCCTCGGCCATGAAATGGACGCCGCAGAAGACAATGAACTCCCGATCCTGTATGGCTGCGGCCTCGCGAGAGAGCTTGAGCGAGTCCCCGGTCAGATCGGCAAACTGAAACAGATCCTGCTGCTGGTAATGATGGCAGAGGATAAGAAGACGGTCAGCCAACTCCTCTTTACGGGCCGCAATCCTGGCCATGATCTGATCGCGCTCGAGGCGGAAATACTCAGCCCCAAGGTCCTGCTGCTGCAAGGTCATAATCTGACTCCCTGAATCATATCAAATGGATAAACAAAAAGGTCAACAAGGCTGAAAATGTACCATTGGCCAGACCTCATGGCAAGGAGAACAAAGAACGACAAAAAAACAAAAAAGGGCCCGACTCAGCACTACGCCAAATCGGGCCCTTTTTATAATAAACGATCAACAACGACCGAAACGGCTACCGGGCAACACGCACCCAGGAGGCCTGCGGACCATTATCACCAACGGTCTCGCCATAGGTCACCTCATCGCCCTCGGCCAGCTGCTCCATGGCCACATCCTTGAGGGCATTCTCGTGAAAATAGATCTCACGCTGATCCAGGGTACCGATAAAACCGTACGACTCAAAAGGCGAGAGCTTGCGGATCACTCCCGTATTGCTGGTATCAACCACGGCACCACCCAACTTCTGGGCCTTTCTTTTTTTGCGCTGCTGTTCCTTAAGCTGCAGCGCCAGCACATCAAAGGCCTCCACCAGAAGAGGCCGAACACTTTCTCCTTTTCGTGAAACCACAACCGTATCACTGGGCACTGAAGCAACCAGTTTCACCTCAAACCCCCCTTCCTTGTGATGTGTCGTCCCCTCGATGGAGACCCGGAGATGAAGGACAAAATTGGCATAATGGCGAACCAACTTTTCTCTCTCTTCCTCGATCTTTTCCTGCCAGCCTTTTCGCAATTCCACATTCCGGGCTTCAACCTTTAATTCCATACAGTTCCTCCGTTTGAGTTTCGGCCATGGCCAACGCCATCGCCCCTGAGCACCCAAAGGCACACACGGCAAAAGACCTGGCCGCCAGAAGAGCCACGGGACACTCTTTATGGAAGACCATTCTTTCTGTGTTTAATTATATTCCCTGAGATTTGATAATCAAGGTCGCAATCTTCTTTTTCTGCCAACGCAGCCCAAATAACAGGCATCTCCTCAGAAACCACTAAATGCAACCCAAGCGATCTTTTTCGACCATTCACCTTTCAGAAGCTCCTGAATTATGATAAGAATTAGCAAAGAAGTTCAATAAGACCCAGAAATCACGTCCCACTATGAAAAAATTAAACATACACATCCCACTCGCTCTCACCCTGGGATTGTTTGTCATCGCTTACATCCCGGCCCTGCGGGAGTTGTCCATCCTCTGGTACCACTTGGAAGAGTACTCTCACGCCTTCCTGACCATCCCCATTATCTTTTACATGGTCTGGCTCAAACGCGACGAGCTCCCCATCACACAAGGCAATATCTCCCTCTGCGCCCCTCTTGTAGCCCTGGCAAGCATTATCTACTTCGCTGGTCTCCTGCTGATCAGTACTTCCCTGAACAGCCTTGCCCTGATCACAACTCTGCTCAGCATCCTGGTCTATTTTTTCGGCCTCGATGTCCTCAAAAAACTGGCCATGCCCATCATCCTGCTGATCCTGCTCATCCCCATCCCCAACCAGATCTATTCCGCCATTACCGTCCCTCTGCAACTCAAGGTTTCAGAGACCAGCGGATTCATTATTCAACTGCTGAATATACCCGTTTTTAGGGAAGGCAATATTATCCATATCCCAACCAAGACCTTCCAGGTGATCGAGGCTTGCAGCGGGATGCGATACATCATCAGTATTACTACCCTGAGCCTGATCTTCGGCTACTTTACTCTGCAAAAGACATTCTCCAAGGTCACCTTGGTCCTCCTCAGTATTCCGGTGGCTTTTCTTGTCAATGTCATTCGCGTTCTCACCCTGGTTCTGGTCTTTCATTATTTCCGGCTCGACTGGACCACCGGCACCGTACACACCATCATGGGCCTGGTCATCTTTGGTATCGCCCTGTTAATACTCTTCCTCTTGCAAAGGATTCTGGAACGTTGGGAAACAAAAAAGATAACAAGTGGCTCTTATTAGTCTTGATCCTGCTCGGGACCTGCCTTCTTGCCTATAAGAGTGCTGTGCTCCAGGGCAGCGGCGTCAATGGACTGCCCCTGAAAGATTCCCTGCAAAACATCGAGGGATACCGGGCAGGCATAGAAGTCCCCCTGGAAAAAGGCATTTACGAAATGCTGGCTCTGGACGACTTTGTCTTCACTAATTACACCAAAGAACAACAACAGGCAGCCCTCTATATCGGTCATTATTACACCATCGACAAACTGACGGCCGCACACTCCCCCCTGGTCTGTTTTCCAAGCCAGGGCTGGACCATTGACAAACCGACCATACACGAACTGACCATTGGAGACGACACCCTCCATTATGCGGAATTAGTCGCAACCCTTGGAGAAAGAAAAGAGCTGATCTTGTACTGGTATCAGGCGGGCCACAAAAGCTCACCCCACCTTTTCCAAATCAAAATCGCAACGCTGCTCAACAAACTAGGACAAAACAATCAGCAGCATGCCTTTGTACGGGTCTCAGTCCCCTTTTCCAATACGGAACGTGATCAGGCCAAAACGACCGGTCTTGATTTCATCAAGGCATTCTGGCCCCACTACACGGGTTTCATAAAAAATAATATCGCCAGATAAGATTCAGTTTTCACTCTCTCACAGAGTGACAGAACATGACAGCCTCAAACCCAAGGTCATGAATTTCAAGTTAACCATGCAACACACCTAAACCACTCTTTCATGTACGACAACAGAAGCAAAGAACTTGATCGCATCGTTTTTACGTTAGACATCTGCCTGACCATTTTGGCATTTTTTCTGGCCATATGGCTGGGAACTATCTTTCGCAACGACAAGCCGATCAACATCTTCGAACATCTCTTTCTTGTCCCCCTGCAGTTGACGTTTATCGTCAGCTTCTTGTCATACAGCGGTGCCTACAACAGCCCTCGAGACATGACAACAGGGCGATACGCCTGGGCCATTTTCCGCGCGCTTGGCTTGGCCTTTGGCCTGCTCCTTGGCATTCTCTTTTTTCTAAAAATTGACTACATCAGCCGCTTGGTGATCCTGGCCTTTGCCCTCTTCGAATTTATCTGCCTGTTTCTTATCCGACTCTGGTCACTCACCTATTTCAAAAAAACCACGAGAGACAATACCAATGCTCTGCGTCTGCTCATTGTCGGTACCGGCGAGCGCGCCAAAGAGGTCGTCCATGACCTGCTGAAACAAAGTGAATGGGGCATCACCATTGTCGGGCATTTAGACCCGGATCCAACCCGAGTCGGTAGCGACATAAATGGCATACCTGTTATCGGTACGGTGGAAACAATCAGTGCCTGTCTGAAAGATCATGTCATTGACGAGGTCATCGTTGCCATTCCGCGCTCTCTCCTACAAGACGCCGAACCCATTGCCCTTGCCTGTGAAGAAGAGGGAATCAAACTCCGTTTCATGGCCGACCTTTTCAGGGTCCAGACCGCCCGAGTCACTTTGACCCAGGTTGGCCACACCCCTCTACTGGCCATGGAGCCGGTGGCTCAGGACGATGCCCAACTTTTCATCAAACGAATCATTGATCTTTCACTGATTCTGCTGGCCACACCATTGTTTCTGCCCCTGATGGCTCTGACGGCCATAGCCATCAGACTGGACTCGCCAGGGTCAGTCCTGTTTGTCCAGCAACGGGTCGGCCTGCGCAAACACCTCTTTCCAATGTTCAAATTTCGTTCCATGTACCATGATGCTGAAGATCGCCTGAAAGAAATTGAACACCTCAACGAAGCAGAAGGCCCGATCTTTAAAATAACCGATGATCCCCGGGTGACACGGGTAGGCAAATTCATCCGCAGAACCAGCCTGGACGAACTCCCTCAACTGTTTAATGTCATCTCCGGTGATATGAGTCTGGTGGGGCCCCGCCCCATGTCCATTCGGGATGTAGACCTTTTCGACAAGGGCATCCAGCGCAAACGTTTCAGCGTCAAACCGGGACTTACCTGTATCTGGCAGATCTCGGGCAGAAGCAATCTTCCTTTCACAAAATGGCTTGAGTTGGACCTGGAATATATTGAGCACTGGTCCCTCTGGCTGGACATGAAAATTCTATTTAAAACCATACCGGCGGTTTTGTTCTCAAAAGGGGCGGTATGATCAAAGAACCGGCCTGCAATGCGGAGCACGATCGGATCAAGCAGGACCTCCAACGGGATGTCTGGTGCCTGTTTGGCCTACCCGTGGACAATCTTACCCTTGAGGGCACGAAACAACTTCTGCACAAAAAGGCAAAACTACCCTACAACACAGTCCTTTCCACCATCAATGTCAACTGGGTGGTCCAGTCGTTCAAAGACCCCGCCTTTCGCGCAGCCATCATCAACAGCGACATTGTGACCCTGGACGGCAAGCCACTCCTGTGGCTGGCCAGACTCCTCGGCTATCCTATGACAGAGACTGTTGCCGGCTCAACCCTGATCCAGGAACTCCACCAGGACAAAACCGCAGACACAAAACTCTCTATCTTTTTGTTTGGCGGTGAAAGTGACGCAGCTGAACAGGCCCTCAAGCAAATCAACAAAGACCAAGGGGGGCTCCATGCTGTCGGTGCTCTTAATCCAGGCTTCGGCACTGTTGAGGAAATGAGCACTGATACGATTATTGCCGCCATTAACAAAACAAAACCGGATATCCTTCTCGTCGCTCTCGGGGCCAAGAAGGGTACACAATGGATAGAACGGAACCGTGATCGACTTGAGGTCAAGATCATCAGTCACTTGGGGGCCACTATCAATTTTCTCGCAGGTACAGTCCGTCGAGCTCCTCAGCTCACACAAAAAATCGGTCTGGAATGGGCGTGGCGTATCCTCCAGGAGCCTCAACTCTTTGTCAGATATGCCTCCGATGGCCTAATTCTTCTCCGTACCCTCATCGCCCGTTTTTCATTCTGGCGCTACTACCTGTCACAAGAGAAGCAAACCAGAATCCGTCCTGCCGACACAGCAACTACATCATCTGAGGACATACAAGAATTCCGGGTTTCCTTTGGCAGAAATCTGCGCCGAACTAACGATTCCAAGCTGGAAGAGATCCTCATGACTCTTGCAACGACAAAAAAGAACGTAGTATTCAGCTACAAACAAACTGAATTTATAGATGGTGCCGTCGCGGGCCTGCTGTTAATACTGGAAAAATACCAAAATCATACTGGGCGAACAATCAACCACGAGGATATTAACAACAACCTGCATCAGATTCATACACTGCTGGGCCCCAAGCACAACTCACTCCACTGAACCGCATTCAAACCCAAGGCGACTCATACCTATTGTGGACACCAAACGCCTGTCAGGCACAAAAGCATACCAAGGCGCAGCCATCGTCATATCGGCCTATGGTTTCTCGCAACTCACTCGGCTGGCCGGCAATCTGATTTTAACTCGGCTCCTGGTACCTGAACTCTTCGGAGTCATGGCCCTGGCACAGGTCTTTATCATCGGGCTCAATCTCTTTTCAGACGTTGGCGTAGGCCCCGCAATTATCCAGAGCAAACACGGCACAGACCCTGTTTTTCTCAATACTGCCTGGACAGTACAAATTATAAGAGGGTTCATCATCTGGCTTTTAACCTTTATGATAGCCCCCCCCCTGGCACTCTTCTACCAAGAACCCATCTTAAGCAAGATCATTCCCGTCATTGGGCTCAGTAGCCTCATTGCTGGATTTAATGCTACATCAATTTTTACTCTGAACAAGAGTCTCCGCTTTGGGAAATTAACCATCATGGAATTAACGACCCAAGCCATTGGTCTCGTCGTCATGATTGGGCTTGCCTATCAATACCAGAACATATGGGCACTCATCTGTGGCGGACTAATTTCCAGCTCAATCAAGACATTGTGGAGCCATTTTCTCGACACAACACATCGCAATCGTTTCTTATTCAACAAAGCAGCAGCCAGCGAATTGTTTAACTTCGGCAAATGGATTTTCGTTTCCACAGCCATGATGTTTTCAGCGAGTCAAGCCGACAAATTTATTTTAGGCAAACTTTTCCCCTTTGCCCTCTTTGGCGTATACAATATAGCCATCATCTTTGCAGAAATCCCAAAACAGATAACCACCCAGTTATCCAGTAAAGTTCTTTACCCACTGATTGCGCAGTACTCACATCTTACACGCTGCGAATTACGACGGAATATTTTAGACAAAAGAAAATTTTTACTGCTTCCACTGATCGCAATTGTCGCACTTATGGCAAGCTTTGGAGATTTACTCATCATTACATTGTATGATGACCGATATAAAATGGCTGGATGGATGCTACCTTTACTGGCACTCGGTATATGGCCATTTTTACTGCACAGCACAATCGACCGGGCCCTTTATGCCATAGGCAAACCCAAATTTTCCGCCTTGGCCAATTTACTTAAATTTATATACATGGTCATATGCCTGCCTCTTTTTTTCAAAATTGGCGGATACTTCGGGGCAATACTCGCTATCACCACCAACGACGTCCCAGCCTATCTCATGACACTATACGGGCTCAAAAAAGAGCAGCTTTCAAGCACACAACAAGATTTATATGCAACGCTTATCCTTCTGGCTGTTATAGGCTGCCTCATCTCCTTCAGACACTTGACCGGTCTTGGCCTCCCAGGTGCAGATCTATACTCTTCGCAACTATAGCCAGAAGGAAACAGAATGCTTACAATCCCCTTAATGCTTTTCGGGTGGATCCCCATCTCAATATTCTTCTTCTTCACACTCAAACCTCACCGTGCAGTTCTCTTCTCCGTTATTGGTGGTTGGCTCTTTCTACCCATGACCGGCTACGACTTGCCGGGTCTTCCGATCTATTCAAAAAGCACTGCCATTGCCGTGGGACTACTTCTGGCAGGACGACTCTCTGGACAACGCCAGGCAGCTTCGTTCCATTGGAGACTTTACGACCTCCCCATGATCCTGTGGTGTTTGTGCCCCATTGCCACATCCATGTCAAACCAACTGGGTCTCTATGACGGCCTTTCATCTTCCTTTACCCAAATTCTCACCTGGGGGATCCCTTATCTAGCGGGAAGAATCTATTTTACAAACACTGAGACACTGCGCGATTTATGCTTGGGAGTTGTTATTGGTGGCCTGCTGTATATGCCATTATGCCTCTATGAAATACGGATGAGTCCCCAACTTTCCAACATGATTTATGGTTTTTTTCCACATTCCTTTGAACAGCACATAAGATATGGCGGCTTCCGGCCCATCGTATTTATGCAACATGGAATTATGGTGGCCTTATGGATGGCTACAACAACCTCTGTTGCCTTCTGGTTATGGCGCAGCAAAGAGTCCTCTCATATCAACGGAATTTCCATGTCCGTTATCGTTGCAGGACTGGCAATAACCACAATACTCTGTAAAACTGCAAGCGGGTGGATTGCCCTTATCATTGGGGTGAGCAGTTATTTTATGCTTAACACCTTTAGCATGCTGCTTCCTTTGCGTTTATTACTTCTTTCAATTCCTGGATATATTATCCTTCGCTCAACCGGGCTCATAAGCGCATTCAATTTAGAGATGATAGCATCTCATTTTTTTGACGCGGATCGCGTTGCCTCTTTTGGCATAAGGCTCTTTCAGGAAGATCTGTTCAGCATTAAAGCCCTGGAGCGCCCCCTCCTGGGCTGGGGAGGTTACGGCCGAGGTTGGCCCATCGATCCAGAAACTGGTCAGCAAATGATACAGATGATTGACGCCTTGTGGCTCATCACCTTCAGCACCCTAGGATACCTTGGGATTGCTTCCCTCGTGACAGCTATACTCGCAGGGCCCTGGTTTGTTTTCCGAGCAATCAAAAGGAATGCGGAAATTCCAGTCTCCAACAAAACGATACCAGCATCATTGAGCATCGTTGTCATTTTATTTATGCTAGATTCACTGATTAATGGGATGACAAACCCCATTTATATAGTAATCTCAGGGGCACTCCTCAGCTGGCACATAAGCAATCATGATACGCAAATGAAAGGAAATGCAACAACCTGACACGCACAAGCAACTATCAGTCTGTATCGTCATTGTTAATTACAGAACGGCAGAACTAACACTTAACTGCCTGGAATCGATATTTAACAATGAGAATGGGGATCTTTTACTCTCGGCCATTATTGCAGATAACAACTCAAATGATGGCTCTGTCGAACATATTGGACATCAAATCCAAGAGCAAGACTGGGGTGCCTGGGCGTCCATTCTGTCGCTGAAGAAAAATGGCGGCTTTGCCTATGGCAACAATCAGATCCTTGAGAAAATAATCTCCACGCCAAATCTCCCAGATTTTTTTTGGCTGCTCAATCCAGACACAATTATACACAAACATGCAGTTAAAACACTTGCCGACTTTCTACAACAACATCCCGAGGTGGGCATCGCAGGCAG
>ERZ889078.100-NODE-100-length-70836-cov-18.406903_pt1 | contig 70836 bp, 65 predicted proteins | sample MGYA00521266_ERZ889078 | MGnify/ENA primary metagenome ERZ889078 (study PRJEB32303, sample SAMEA104408618) | aquatic metagenome | biome: Brackish water; feature: Pelagic; material: water | place: Baltic Sea | collected 2014-06-16T06:34:00 | depth 76,534 m ... | reverse complement strand
GGGCCTCAGCTTTTATGGAAGTCCAAACCAGTAAAGGTCCGCAGTCGATTTTTGAGATTATTGACAATTTTATGCAAGCCTTAGACCCGTCTGGCCAAACAGTATCGCGTGCCCAAACAAATGGTGCGACTGCCTTGACCTTCGCTCCGACGTCGGAGCCTGTATCGCATAGTTTTACATTAACGGGACCTAATGGTTCAGCGGTTATTACCGCCAGTTTGGTCGATGGTGTTATGACACCGATGATTGATGCAATTAACGCCGCCACCCACGCCACAGGTATTTCGGCAAGCTCCGGTATTGGTAATAATGGTATTTTACTGACAGCGCCAAATAATAAAGACACGGTCGAACTGCGCAACTATCAAATCGGAGGAGCCGGGTCGTCCACGGGTCAAACCAGTGCCCCAATGAAAGTACAGTCTTTGCAAGGGGGCGTCCCTTTTGGTAATGGTGTGAATTTGGCGGATGCCGAAACTGGACTGGCTCCTGCGATCTCGCAAATTCGCGCAGGGCTTGATCATTTGGCTTTACAGCGCACTAAAATTGGTTCTTATGCCGCAGCCGCGGATATTCAAACTGAGATTTTGGCGCAAAGAGCCCTGTTTGTTGAAAAAGCGGTTGATAAACTCGAAAGCGCTGATTTGGCCTCCGTGATCACCGAACTCCAATCCCTACTAACTACAAAAAGCGCCGCCCAGCAGGTTTTTGCAAAAATTGGACAGCAAAGTCTTTTTGACTTTATTCGTTAAGGCTGGCCCAAGCCTTGCAAGGCAAAGGTATGAAGAACAAAGTTAATCTTATTGTGTCGTGGCTTTTCTGGTCTTTTTGTTTGGTCCTTTTAGGACCAAATTTGGCGTCAGCACAGTCAGTTCCCAACTGTGAGGCGCTTGCGGCTGAAGTTGGTGCGGCGGCAGGTTTGCCGCAGGGGCTTTTGCCCGCTATTTCACGTATTGAGGCAGGGCGTGGCAAAGGAAAATCCCGTAGAGCTTGGCCTTGGACGCTTAACCATGCGGGCAAAGGGCTTTACTTTGACACTGAGGCTGAGGCATTGGCCTATGCTAAAAAAGCCACAGCCAAAGGCCCTGCCAATCTAGATTTCGGCTGTATGCAAATAAATCATCGCTGGCATGGGAAAAGTTTTGTCTCACTTTCTGCCATGATGAACCCGCGCACGAATATCAGTTATGCAGCGCAGTTCTTGCGCGAATTACATGACCGTCACGGCAGCTGGGCGGCTGCTGTGCGCAATTACCACTCATCGAACGTGGTGCGGGGTAGGGGGTATGAGCAGGCCTTTGTTGCCGCCCATAAGTTGATGCAAAAACAAGGACCAAGTTCTGGGACTGAAATGGCAGCACTTGAACAACAGCCCAATTTCACAGGGGGAGATGGACTGCGCAAGGGTGGTCTTTTTGGTATGCCGTTACAAGGTGCAAGTCAGCCATTGGTGCGCGTGATGTCTAATGCTGGCGCGGCAATTGTCGAAGTTCAGGGAGGCGAAGATATTAACGCTTTATATGACGCACTTTTGGCACTTCATGCTTTACGCCGCGAAGCACTTGATCAGGTTGAAAGCCCAATCGCCCCGGTTCTCTTAACACAGCTTGACGCTGCCCCCGCAGAATTGGCACGCCAATGGGACAAGGTAAAAGCTTTTCGTCAGGCGCTATCACAACCTTAATTCCCTCTTTTGGCCCCGCAAACGGTTATGCCGAACCTAGGTTTGTGGCGTGATTTTCCGATCTACTCTTTCCTTTTTAAAATGTCGCCTTAATTATATAAAAAGCTTTTGGAGGGCGAGTATGACGTTTGCATTTATTTATGTTTCCACCGTTTTATTGTTCGTGATTACTGACCTCGCGATGCTGAGATTTGTAATGCGCCCCTTGTTTGAACGCCAAATCGGACATCTTATGTTGGCTGATCCTCGATTTTTGCCCGCCGCCGTATTTTACCTCGGGTTTGTGGCGGGAGTGGTGTGGCTTGTTAGTTTGCCGGCTTTGCGGGCCCAGATCCCTCTGCAAGCGGCCATCAACGGCGCTATTTTGGGCGCGCTGGCCTACGGCACTTATGAATTTACCAGCTACGCAATCATGCGGGATTGGCATATTAAGATGGTTGTCGTAGATGTGATTTGGGGCGCAGTTTTGACAGGCTTTATTGCTTGGGGAGGCGTTGTTATCACCCAGAAATTTTTTGGCAGCTAAAGGCGGCTCAGATGATCCTATATGGCATTTCAACCTGCGACACCTGTAAAAAAGCACTTAAGGCCATTGTAGCCTCCGGGCAAAATGTGGACTTTCGCGACATTCGTGCCACACCTTTGTCCGAAGAGGAAATTGCTTATTTAGTGGGTGAGTTTGGCGATAGGATCATCAATAAATCTTCAACCACATGGAGGGGCCTTTCAGATTGGTTGCGCGCGTCCGAGCCAGAAGCACAGCTTGCGGCCCAGCCTACTTTGATGAAGCGGCCCGTTATTTTTAAAGAGGGGCAAACCTATCTAGGATGGGATGACGCAGTCAAAGGCTTAATAGGGGCGTAAGCGTTGCCTCACCCCAAGATATTTAAATAGGCTAACTGCTGGGCCTTATAGCAGCCGCAAATCCCCAGCAGATTCCTTGCCGTCACGACCTGCTTCCAGCTCATAACTAACTTTTTGATTGTCATTAAGGCCTGTAAGCCCTGCGCGTTCAACGGCCGAAATATGAACAAAAACATCTTTGTCGCCGCCATCAGGCGCAATAAAACCGTATCCTTTGGTAGTGTTAAACCATTTGACTGTGCCCGTTGGCATAATTTTCTCCTCAAAGTTCCATCAAGCTCTATTGCTTGATCGGATCAGCGCAAAACGTTATTTTGGCCTTTGAAAAGTTCGTCGGGCAAAAACGTGGCGTCACGTGAGAAATCTTGCCAACTTAAATATAAAAATCAAGTAATAAATAAGCTCGCGCCCAATTTTGGGCGGGGACTTTTGTCCGTTGCGACTGCACCGCGCCTATTTTTTAGCGCTGGTCTGGTGCAAGGGCATCTTGTTGCAACATGGCAAGCACTTGGTTCAGAGCCATGGTTTCGGTGATCGTGTCGCCCAAACGGCGGATTGAAACGGACCGTTCGGCCACTTCTTTCATACCAATTGCCAAAATAATGGGCACTTTACCTAGTGAGTGATCACGAACCTTATAATTAATCTTTTCGTTGCGCGTGTCAGACTCGGCACGCACGCCCACGGCACGCAAAGCGCTGGTGATCTCATGCACATAAGCATCTGCATCCGACACAATCGCTGCTACCACTACTTGCCTTGGGGCTAGCCAAAAAGGCAATTTACCAGCGTACGATTCAATCAAAATGCCGATAAATCGCTCAAAGGATCCCAACGTGGCGCGATGTAACATAACGGGGCGATGTTTTGCGCCATCCTCGGCGATATAATTAGCGTCAAGCCGTTCAGGCAGTACAAAATCCACCTGCAAAGTACCACATTGCCAATCGCGCCCGATGGCGTCGGTCAAGACAAACTCAAGCTTAGGCCCATAAAATGCACCTTCACCTGGGTTCATTTCAAACGCATGGCCCGCCGCCGTCGTAGCATTTTTAAGAGCTGCTTCCGCTTTGTCCCATGTCGCATCGGTGCCAGAGCGGTTTTCTGGTCGATCAGAGAATTTGATTTTAAAATTCTCGAACCCTAGATCCTTATAAACCATTGACAAGAAGCCAATGAAATCGCGTGTTTCGGCTTCGATCTGATCTTCGCGGCAAAAGATATGCGCGTCATCTTGGGTAAAGCCGCGCACCCGCATGATCCCATGCAACGCCCCCGAAGGTTCGTATCGGTTGCAAGAGCCGAATTCAGCCATTCGCAAGGGTAAGTCGCGGTAAGATTTGAGCCCCACGTTAAAAATTTGCACATGGCAGGGGCAATTCATCGGTTTTAGAGCGTTGATGGTTTTTTCGCGGGCATGTTCTTCGTCAACTTCAACGATAAACATATTCTCTTGGTAGTTGGCCCAATGTCCGGAGGCTTCCCACAACTTACGATTTACAACTTGGGGGGTGTTAACTTCGACATAGTTGGCCTCGCGTTGGCGACGGCGCATGTAATCTTGCAACATTACATAGATGTGCCAGCCATTGGGATGCCAAAATATTTGACCTGGAGCCTCTTCTTGCATGTGAAACAGGTTCATCTCGCGGCCTATGCGGCGGTGGTCGCGTTTGGCTGCCTCTTCCAACATGGTTAAATGGGCGCGCAGATCGTCGCGATTTTTAAAGGCCACGCCGTAAATGCGTTGCAACATCGGTCGATCGGAATCGCCGCGCCAATACGCTCCTGCAACCGACATCAGTTTAAAACCATCTGCGGGCACTTGGCCTGTATGTTGTAAATGCGGGCCGCGGCAGAGGTCTTGCCAGTCGCCGTGCCAATACATGCGCAAAGGTTCTGTGCCGGGGATGGCCTCGATCAATTCGACTTTGAAGGGCTCATTGCGGTCTTGATAATATTTGATCGCGCGGGGGCGGTCCCATATTTCGGTTTTTACCATGTCCCGCAAATTGATGATTTGTTTCATCTTATTTTCGATAGTGGCGAGATCCTCAGGGGTGAAAGGTTCAGCCCGGTCAAAGTCGTAATACCAACCATCTTTGATCACGGGTCCGATGGTCACTTTGACTGCGGGCCATAGCTCTTGTACGGCGCGGGCCATGATATGGGCCAAATTATGGCGGATCAGTTCAAGTGCTGGTGCTTCGTCTGCCATTGTGTTGATGGAAATTTGCGCATCTGTCATCAATGGCCATTGTAAATCATAATGCGCGCCATCGATTTGGGCGGAAATGGCTTTTTTGCCCAAACTAGTTGAGATTGCGTTGGCGACATCTGCCGCCGTGACGCCGGCGTCCAAGATACGTTGATTGCCATCGGGGAATGTTAGGGTGACTTTGGCCATTATGGCCTCCTTTTCGGTTTGGCGCCGACGAAACGCCCGGTTGAATTATATACAGGGTTGTTTGGTCGGATTGCACAGAATTGTCAACGCTGGTCAAGCGGCTACGATTGCAATAAAATATCAAAAACCGGAGCTCTCATGACCAAACCAGATTTCATCACCGCACCTAATGGCCGCAGACTGGCCTATCATCAAACCGAAGGCACAGGCGTTGGCGTCGTGTTTTTGGGGGGATTTAAGTCGGACATGGCAGGCACAAAGGCTCTTGACCTTGAGGCCCGAGCTATAGCCCAAAACCGACCCTTTTTGCGTTTTGATTACTCGGGCCATGGACAGTCTTCGGGGGAATTCATCCAAGGCGCGATCAGTGATTGGTATCAGGATGCGCACTTTGCGATCGAGGCTTTGACTCAAGGGCCGCAAATTTTGGTAGGTTCATCCATGGGGGGGTGGATTTCACTTTTATTGGCTCGGGCAGTTCCGCATAAGCTGGCAGGGCTGGTTGGTATCGCTGCAGCCCCAGATTTTACGGAAGATGCGATGTGGTCACAATTTTTGCCTCAAGTTCAAACTCAGATCATGACCCAAGGGATATATGCGCAACCTTCGGATTACGGCGAACCCTATCTGATCACCAAACGTCTGATCGAAGATGGTCGCAACAACTTGGTGCTGCGAAGCCCCTTGAACTTGCCCTGCCCATCACGGTTCTTGCAAGGCACCGCCGACAAGGATGTTCCTCTGTCCGTCGCATTGCGGCTGCTCGGTCACGCCACCTGTGACGATATGCACTTGACCTTGGTCAAAGGGGCCGATCATCGTTTTTCGACCCCTGACTGCTTGGCCCTAGTGGGGCAAACCGTTTTCACCTTGGCCTAGGTCCAAAGGCTTATGTGCAGCTTTGATTTTGGTCTTTGGAGCCACAGTGGGCTGATTGTTTTTTGAGTTGGCATCAATGAATTTCAAGACCAACGGGCGGATGTTTTGACGCCAGCTCTTGCCGGCAAAAATCCCATAATGGCCTGCACCTTCTTCTAGATGCTGGGCTTTTTTATCATCTGCGAGACCCGTCAGCAGCCCGAGGGCTGCTACACATTGCCCTGGCGCCGAAATATCATCATTCCCCCCCTCAACCGTCATGACAGCCACGTCATTAATAGCGCCCAAATCAATAGCTTTGCCGTTTACACTAAAGCTATTGGTCGCAATTTCACGATTTTTAAAAATACGCTCAACCGTCGAAAGGTAAAATTCAGCGGGCATATCCATGACCGACAGATACTCGTCATAAAAACGATTGTGGGCGTCATGATCTGACGCTTGACCTTGTGCGACACGCAAAATCTGTTCGCCGAAGGCTTTAGCGTGACGTTCTGCATTCATCGAGATAAAGCTATTCAGTTGTAAAAGGCCGGGATAAACTTTGCGCCCCGCGCCGCTGTATTTAAAGCCCACCCGCTGAATGGCGGCTTCTTCCAATTGGCCCATGCTGATGCGGTGGCCGAAATCGGTCACATCTGTGGGGGCGGCGTCAGGATCTACGGGTCCGCCGATTAAGATCAGGCTTTTTGGTTGCGCGGCCTTATCTTCTGAGGCCAAATAGGCTGTGGCGGCCAAGGTTAGAGGCACAGGCTGGCATACTGCAATCACGTGGCAGTCGGGTCCCAAGTGACGAATGAAATCGGCTATATAAAGAGTATAATCTTCAACATCGAACTTACCTGCCGAGACGGGAATATCGCGCGCATTATGCCAATCAGTTACATAGACTTCGCAGTCAGGCAAAAGACTGGTCACAGTTGAGCGCACCAACGTCGCATAGTGGCCTGACATAGGGGCGATCAACAGAACTTTGCGCGCCATTGTGGGACGATTATGCACTTCAAAATGGATCAGATCGCCGAAAGGTTTTTGCGCTACGGGCTTAACCTCCACTAAATGGTCTTGCCCTTTGGGGCCGACGATGGCTCGAATGTCCCAATCAGGTTTTGAAACCATTTGGCGAAAACTGCGTTCGGTCACTTCGCCCCACGCGGCCACCATTTGTAACATTGGGTTTGGCACCAAGGCGAGTGCAGGGTAAGAGGCCATGGCGCGCGCCGTTGCCCCCATCCATTCTTGGGTGTTACGCATCGTCTCGAGCCAATCGTAAGCTGCCATATGTCTCATTTTGCTGTGCCTTGTTCCATGCGACCGATATTCCTACCAATTAGACGCAAGCGATGTTATGCTATGCTGCACCTGCACAATAGGGCGGAAATTTGTTTATGACAACCAAAGACACAACACCCCTTCCGGAAACTCCCGAAATCGATAAATTTGCGCAAAATTTGGCAAAGATCGAAGCGCTGTCTGCGCGCTTAACCTCCGCCCTAGTTAATAAAAAGCCCCATGATGCGGCGCTCGATGGCCCAAGCCAAGATGTCTATGTCAAAGCCGCCACCGCGATGATGGCAGAAATAGTGCAAAACCCCGCAAAGTTGCTTGAAACGCAAATCTCTTATTGGGGAGAAAGTTTAAAACATTATGTGGAGGCCCAAGCTGCCTTTGCGGGTGGCGCACTGCCCGCCCCAACTGACGCTCCCAAAGATAAGCGGTTTCAAAATCCACTTTGGGCGACAAATCCGTATTTTAATCTTGTAAAAAAACAATATTTACTCAGCTCCGAGGCAATTGAAAACACTGTCAACAACATTGAAACCTTAGAGGAAAATGATCATACGCGTTTGCGTTATTTCGTAAAACAGATAGTTGATTTGGTGGCCCCAACCAATTTCTTGGCCACTAATCCTGACGCATTGGAACGGGCCCTTGAGACCCAAGGTGCCAGTTTGGTGCAAGGTTTGGAAAATCTGGTTCGAGATGTCGAGGCAAATGAGGGCGAGCTTCTGGTCTCGTTGGCTGATCCGGAACCCTTCGTGTTGGGGCAGAATATAGCAACCGCCAAAGGTGGTGTCGTCTTTCGTAATCGCATGTTTGAGTTGTTGCAATATCACCCCACGACCGAGCAAGTGCATGAAACGCCACTGCTGATCTTTCCTCCTTGGATCAATAAGTTCTATGTTCTTGATCTGAAGCCGCAAAATAGTTTGATACAGTGGGTTGTTGATCAGGGATTTAGCGTTTTTGTTGTATCGTGGGTCAACCCGGATGCCAGTTATGCCGACGTTGGCCTAGAGGACTATGTCCGCGAAGGCTATATTACCGCCATGGCCGAGGTGCGCAAAATTACGGGTGAGGCCCAAATCAATACCGTTGGCTATTGTATTGCGGGGACCACATTGGCGCTGACTACCGCCTATTTGCGCAAGCAAAATGATGCCAGCATAAAATCGGCCACGCTCTTCACAACGTTAACTGATTTTTCGGAAAAGGGCGAATTTGAAGTCTTTTTGAGTGATGACTTTGTTGATGGGATTGAACGCCAAGCGCGCAACGACGGGGTGTTGAAAAAAGCCTTTATGTCTAGAACTTTTAGCTTTTTGCGCTCGAACGATTTGATTTATCGGCCCGCTATAAAAAGCTACATGATGGGTGAAAAACCGCCCGCCTTTGACCTGCTTTATTGGAATGAAGATGGCACGAACCTGCCTGCAAAGATGGCCGTAGAATATTTGCGTGGGCTTTGCCAATCGGATCTTTTGTCGCAAGGGCAGCTTGAACTTTTTGGCACCATGCCTAGCTTGGCCGATATTGATGTGCCGGTTTTTTCTGTAGCCTGCGAAACCGACCATATCGCCGCGTGGCGCAGCGCCTATCAAGGGCTTACGCAGTTTGGCTCGTCAGATAAGACATTCGTATTGTCGCAATCGGGCCATATCGCGGGTATTGTTAATCCACCCTCAAAAAACAAATATGGCCATTATATAAATGATGCTCCCATATCGACGCCAGACGCCTTTTTAGACGGGGCGCAATTTCATGCGCAATCTTGGTGGCCAACTTGGGCCGCGTGGTTGGCCAAACGGTCAGGATCGATGATCCCAGCCCGTCAGATAAGTGATTCGGGCCGTGAAATCTTGGCCCAAGCGCCAGGGGAATATGTGCGCAAAAAGGCAAATTATTGATAAATATAGATTTTACTCTGCAGCGCAGCGTAGATAATTTATATGCTGCGCTGCAGAATAGCTCTTGTTTTTCTGCAGCGCAGCATATATGTTTGGTTTAAGAAATTCTACACCCTAGACCAAGGACTCATAAAATGAACAAAGCAACCGACTTCACAAAAGTAATGCAAGACATGATGGCGTCTTTTCCTGTCGACCAAGATGCGATGGCCAAAATCTTCAAAAATCAAGCGGCATTAACTGAGAAATTCTCAAAAGTGGCTTTAGAAGCAGCTGAAAAATCAACTGAGATCAGCGCGAAATGGGCCAAAGAAACTTTGGCAAAACTTTCGCAAACCTCTGCAGCAAAAAGCGAAGTTTCAGATTATAGTAAATCAGCGTCTGACTTCGCATCAGCTGCAACAGAAATGGCTTCAGAGAACCTGGCCGCTTTTGCAGAAGTTGCGAAAAAAGTTCAAGCTGAGACCGTTGAATTGATGATGGCTGCAGGCAAAGACCTAACAGCCGAAGCGTCAAACGTAGTGAAAAAAGCAACTGCTGATGTCGCTACTGCAGCGAAAAAAGCAACGTCAGCAACGGCTGCTGCTGCAAAATAATTTGACCAGACATATCCTCCCTATGTTTGTGAAGGGCGAGCGTAAGCTCGCCCTTTCTTTTTGCGCTGTGCTGCATTAGGCTTGCTGCAATGCAACATGAATGGGGCGCCCTATGGCCGATCCGAAGACACCCTTGCTTATTAAGCGTTACGCAAGCCGCCGCCTATATAATACCGAAACCAGTGATTATGTGACGCTTGATGACATCGCAGGTTTTGTGCGCAAAGGCCGTGACGTTCAGATCATTGATCTGCGTACCGGTGATGATTTGACCCGACAATATCTTTTGCAAATTGTGGCCGACCATGAAAGCAAAGGTGAAAATGTCCTTCCGATTGAGGTGTTGACGGATCTGGTGCGCAGCTATGCCACAGGCATTCAAAGCGTGGTGCCCCAATTTTTGGCAGCCTCATTCGATATGCTGCGCGAAGGGCAAACAAAATTGGTCGAAAATCTTCATGTCCTCCCTAATCCACTTAATCCCGCCACCAGTTTTGAAGCTTTGCGCCAACAACAAGAAGCCTTCTTAAAAACAATGATGGTTGGAATGCCTGCTTGGGGTGGTGCTCAGGCGCAAAAGCCTGAGACAGACGTCAAGTCCGAGGCTGCCACACAAAAAGCGGCCGACCCAGTGACAGACGATTTGGCCGAGATCAAAAAACAATTGGCCGAACTACAGGTCAAATTGTCGAAATTATGAGTGTGCAAGACCAGCCATGACGGAAAGCAAGGGCCGTATCACGCTTTGGGGTATTGAAGTGTTCTTGGCTGCCGCAGATGAGGGGTCGATTTCTATTGCAGCGCGGCGGTTGGGCACCAACCCCTCTACCATCAGCCAACAGATCAGCGCCTTAGAGCTGTCCTTTGGTGTTGTTTTACTTGACCGTGACGTGCGTCCCATTGTGATGACGCCCGCAGGAGCGCTTTTTACCGCCATGCCCAAGTTATCATCAATGCAGCTTTCGAGGCGCGCGCCCAGCTTTCACCGCCCACATTGGCGGGCCTGAGAACGTTGCGGCTGGGAATTATCGAAGATTTTGATTCTGATGTAACGCCAGTGTTCTTGATGACGTTGGCCAAAAGCTTTCCTGATTGCCGCTTTGTCTTGGAAACAGGTCCCAGCCACCGCCTGCTTGGTAAGCTAGAGGCACGGGCCGTCGATATGGTCGTGACCGCCGATATGGAACGCTCATCCGAGCAGCAGACTTGGTGCGAAACGCATGAATTGATGCAAGAACCCTTTGTTCTTGTGGCCCCAAAGGGGCATTTTCCTTCCAAAGGAGCGCGTTTGCTAGATCTGCAAAACCTGCCCATGATCCAATATGCCACCCGCCATGTGATGGGGAGGCTTTTGGCGCGCCATATAGTGGCACAAAAATTGAATTTTGAAGCGCGGTTTGAGCTTGATAATTATCAAGCCATTTTGGCCATGGTGGCCGAAGGGGTGGGGTGGACAATCTTAACCCCCTTGGCCTTGCAATGTGCCGCGCAATTCATGCCTGCGGTCGATGTGCTGCCCTTACCATTTGCGTCATTTAATCGGCGTATTTCTCTGTCTGCGCGCAAAGCCTTTTTGCGCGTCATCCCACAAGAAACAGCGTTTATATTGCGCAATTTACTGCAAAGACAGGTGGTGAACCCTTGGTGCAGTCAGTATCATTGGCTTGAGAACCCGCTTTCTATTTTGCCGCCAAAGGTGCTTGTGCGGTGATCATCGCCGCTTTGATCAAAGTGCTGGCGATATAATCCAGATCAGCGCATGTCAGCCGTGCAGGCAGGCGCATATCGGCCGCGCGCATCAGCATTTTGCGCGTTTGTGGTAGATCTGGGTGCGGTGCCAAAAATTTCCAATTCCAATAGGCGCGCGCATTGCCTTGACTTAGGCCAAAAATTTGCACCTTAACCCCATCGGCCATTGCGCGGGTTTGAAAACCAAGGGCTTGGGCATCCGTCCAGTCTTGGGGCAGGTTGAATTGAATACTGTCAGGGGCGCGGGCCTCGGGGGACAGGGGCTTTGGCACTGTTAAAACGGGACAGGCGTTCAACAGGCCCGCCACATAATCATGATTGGCTAAACCCTGCGAGACCCGGCTCGCCACCAGCGGCAATTGCGGGCGGATCACCGCGGCAGATAGGTTTTGCATCCGCAGATTATAAAGCGGCAAATGGTTTTGCCATTTGGCGAAATGCTCTGCAAGACCTTGGTGCTTTTGCCAATTTTCTTCATAAGCGCCCGACATAATCACAGCGCGCGCCAAAAGATCGGGGTCGTCGGTAATTAAAATACCGCCTTCGCCTGCATTGACCAGTTTATACGATTGAAAACTAAAACAGCCAATTTTCCCCAAGGTACCAATTTGGCGATTGTGCCAAGTGGTGCCCAAAGAATGGGCGGCATCTTCGATCAGCGGCACGTTATGTGCCGTGCAAAGCGCCATGATCGTATCCATGTCTGACGTGTGGCCGCGCATATGACTGATCAGCACCGCTTTGATCGACCCGTCTAGTTTGCCGGCGAAATCCTCCATGTTGATGCGATAGTTTTCGCCTACCTCGACCAAGACGGGCACGCAGTCTGCATGCACAACCGCACTGGGCACGGCTGCAAAGGTAAAAGCAGGGATCAGTACACGGGCTTCATGCGGCAGATTAAGCGCTTTAAGCGATAAGAACAGTGCCGCCGAACAACTTGAAACAGCCAAAGCATATTTTGCCCCTAAGAGGGCCGCAAATTCCTGTTCCAGTAAGGCCACAGGCGCATCTTGCGGCCGCGTGTAGCGAAAAAGATCGCCGCTTGCCAGTAGGCGGCCAATTTCTGCGCGCGCTTCGGCGGGAATGGGCTCTGCGTCATAAACGTTCGGAGCCGCGGTCATACCATCATGTGAAATTTCAATATTCCTTAAAACACATTTTAAAAAAACTGTACCCGAACGGTGGATGAAAACCAGAAAAATAAAAAAATAGGCCTATAACCGCCCATTTTTACTATGTAGAATTTCATAAGTTTGTTGAATTAGCGGCCCAAACGGTCGCGCATCGAATACCAGGTCATGGCCAAAACCAATAATGGCCAGCGCATCAAGGACCCGCCTGGGAACCTGGGCTGGGGCAGGCGCGCCATGAGGTCGAAACCCTCGGAATGGCCCTGAATGGCTTGGGCCATCAATTTGCCTGCAAGCGTGGCAATCGCCACGCCGTGCCCCGAATAGCCCGCCGCAGACCAAATCTGGCCCTTGAGGCGTTGAAAATTCGGCAGGCGGTTCATGGTGATGGCCAGCGTGCCGCCCCATGCGTAATCGATTTTGGTTTGGGCCAGTTGAGGGTAAATTTCAAGCATCGGTTTGGTGACGGTTTTCACAATATCTGGAAAGCGGTAGCCATAGCTTTCGCCCCCGCCAAACAACAGCCGATTATCTTGTGACAAGCGCCAGTAATTGACGACAAAATTCGTATCTGCCACCGCAATGGGCTTGGCTAGAATATGGACGGCAGCTTCGCCCAAAGGCTCGGTTGCTATGATGAAGTTGTTAATGGGCATGACGCGCGCCGCCACTTTGGGAGCCAGGTCCCCTAAATAGCCATTGCACGCCAAGATCACATGGTCAGCCTGCACCACGCCTTGGTCAGTGGTGATCGCGCATTTGGCCCCTGTTTCTATGTGGGTGACTAAACTATTTTCAAAAACTTTAGCACCCACAGCCACTGCCGCTTTACCCAAACCGATCGCGAAATTAAGCGGATGGATATGACCCGCCCCCCAGTCAATCACACCTCCATGAAAGGCAAGCGAGCCCATAAGATCTCGCATTGCGGCCTTATCTAAAAGCTCATTTTGATCATAATTATAGTCTTTTTCCAGTTTTTCCGCCAGTTGGTGGGTATGGGCTACCTCATGCGCGCGCCGGCAGGCGTGGGCGACGCCGGGTTGAAAGGTCAGCGTCATCGCATGATCGGTGATCAGATCTCGCACCAGCTGTTTGGCCGCTTGAGCCAGATCCCAAAGCTGGTGGGCGTGGGCGCGGTCAAGCATCTTTTCAAGGTCAATTTGATCCAGCCTTTGGCCCGAGCCAACCTGTCCCCCATTGCGCCCTGAGGCTCCAAACCCAACGCGGTGAGCCTCAAGCAAGGTGACATCAATACCCGCCTGCGCCAAATGTAGCGCCGCAGACAAGCCCGTATATCCACCACCTACAATGCAGACTGTGGTTTTATGCGCGCCTTGAAAGGCAGGCATGGGGGCCGTATCGGTGGCTGTGGCTGCGTAATAAGAGGCGGGGTAGTGCCCCGCCGTGTCATTTTCGAAAAGCAGGTTCATACGTTCAACAACAGATGCTCGCGTTCCCAAGGGCTGATAACTTGCAAGAATTCCTTATATTCATTGCGTTTGACTGAGGTGTAAATCCCACAAAAGACCTGTCCCAAAACATCACACAGGGCTTTGTCTTGTGCCAAAACATCAAGCGCGTCGCCCAGATTATAAGGCAGATCTTCAGAGCTTGTGTAAGCATTGCCCACACATTCGGCCCGGGGATCGGTCTTTTCGAGTAGTCCTAAATATCCGCACGCAAGACTGGCGGCGATGCCCAAATAGGGATTGCAATCCATGCCTGGCAGGCGGTTTTCTACCCGCCTAGCGGCGGGCGTTGAGATGGGAATGCGCAAGCCCGTGGTGCGGTTGTCGCGACCCCAGTCCAAATTAATGGGGGCTGCGAAGTCAGGCACATAGCGGCGGTAGCTGTTCACATAGGGTGCCAAAAGCGCCACGGCTGAGGCCAAGTGATTTTGCATGCCCGCCACAAAATGCATGAATTCGGGGGTTTCATCGCCATTTTTGTCCGAAAAGATGTTTTTGCCTGTTTTACTGTCTACGACCGAGTGGTGAATATGCATGGCTGAACCTGGCTCGCCCTCAATTGGTTTGGCCATAAAAGTGGCAAAGCAATCATGGCGCAAGGCCGCCTCGCGTATTAGACGTTTGAAAAAAAACACCTCATCTGCTAGACGCACAGGGTCACCATGGGCCAAGTTCAATTCAATCTGACCGGCGCCACCCTCTTGCAAAATTCCGTCGATTTCTAAACCTTGGGCTTCGGCAAAGTCGTAAATATCGTCGATCACCTTGCCATATTCATCAACCGCCGACATGGAATAGGCCTGCCGACCCGCCGCCCGCCGACCCGAGCGCCCCATTGGGGGTAAAATAGGCATATTGGGGTCAGTGTTGCGTGCGGTTAGGAAAAACTCCATTTCGGGTGCGACAACGGGAGTGAAGCCGCGCTCATTGAAAAGCTGCACGACGCGGCGCAGCACATTGCGCGGAGAAAAGGGCACGGGATTGCCCTTTTGATCTTGGGCATCGTGAATGACTTGCAAGGTGATGTCTGCCGTCCAAGGGGCCGCGCTGGCCGTGGAAAAGTCGGGCACCAAGACCATGTCTGGTTCGGTGAAATTATCAAGTGGATTATCGGCCCAATCGCCTGTGATTGTTTGCAAGAAAATTGAGTTGGGCAGATAGTAGCTGCTTTGTGTTGCAAATTTTGACGCAGGCATCGCCTTACCGCGAGCCACCCCCGCGATATCTCCAATGATACATTCGATTTCATCCAAACGGCGGCCCGAAATATAATCTTGGGCAGCTTGGGGGAGTTTGTCGGTCCAGTCTGACATGGGATTACCTTCTAAAGCGTTTGAGATTTTTTAAAGAAATCTGCGATTTTTCTTGCAAGTAGTGGTTGGTCTATCTTGTCGTTTAGCCGCGTGCGGGCTTTGGATAGCAGCGGCTCAGGAACAACACCCTTACCACGGCTATCCATCAAACCCTCAACAAATTCTGAAGAAAACTCGGGGTGGGCCTGCACGGATAGGCCGTGGGTGCCGTAGGCCAGACCTGCCACAGCGCAAAACGGGCTGTGGGCGATGATTTTTGCACCTTTGGGCACAGAGGTGACTTGATCTTGATGCCAAGCGTTAAGCGTGACCGTTTCGCCTTCAAAATCATAGTCATTGGCCCCCACAGACCAACCGCCAATGAATTTTTCAACCTTACCACCCAAGGCTTGGGCCATAATCTGGTGGCCAAAACACACGCCAACCATTGGCACTTTGCCTGCGGCTGCGCTGCGGATAAAATCCTCAAGCGGGGTGATGAACGCATGATTTTCATAAGCGCCGTGGCGCGACCCAGTGATCAGCCAGCCATCGGCAGCCTGAACATCAGGGGGGAAGTCATTATTCACAACGACATAGGTCGTGAATTCAAACTCATTGCCTGCAAGCAATGTCTCAAAAAAAGCAGGATAGTCGCCAAAATCTGCTTTAAGACTGTCGGGGGCTATTCCTGTTTGCAAAATGCCGATACGCATGGGTCACCTTGGTTGATAAACTTATCTAACGTGATTGGAGGCATTGGGCCAAGAGACGGGCGTGCGCCCCTTGCCCCATGATTAGACTGTATCAAGGTAAAGTTCGACTTTTTCCTCGGCTGTTAGTTCTGCAATATAATGCAGCTCTTGTTTTTTGGTCAAAACCAGATTTCGGATTAACTCCTTGGGTAAGATGCGCGGCATGATTGCGCTGGTTTCAAACGCCTCGATCGCATCTTCCCATGTTGAGGGGATCTGCGGTAAATCATCCATCGCATAGGCATTGCCTGTGATGGGGCTTGGCGGTTCCAATCCGTCTTCGATTCCGATGAGCGCGGCCCCCAAGATCGTGGCCAACATCAAATAGGGGTTAACATCGGCCCCTGCGACACGATGTTCGATGCGCCGAGCCGATGGATTTCCCGCAGGTACACGAATAGCGGCGGTGCGGTTTTCATAGCCCCAAGAAATAGCCGTGGGGGCATGTTTTCCGGGCACCAAACGCTCAAAGCTGTTTTCATGGGGTGCTAAAATCAACGCGCTGTCGCGCATCGAGGTCAAGCAGCCGGCAATGGCATTACGCATCATAGCGCTGCCTTTGGTGCCGCCGCTGTCAAAGATATTATCGCCTGATTTGTCTAGCACTGAAAAATGAGTGTGCAGGCCTGATCCTGAATATTCCAGATAGGGTTTAGCCATGAATGAGGCCGCAAAACCATGCCGACGTGCTAAACCTTTGACCAGCATTTTGAAAAGCCATGCATCGTCTGCGGCGCGCAACGCGTCGTCGCAATGCATCAGATTGACCTCAAATTGCCCCAAACCTGTTTCAGAGGTTGAGGTGTCGGCGGGGATATCCATTGCCTCGCACGCATCATAAAGATCGGTAAAGAACGTATCAAACGCATCGAGCGCACGGATCGACAGGGTCTCGGCGGCTTTGCGTCTTTTGCCTGAACGGGGGCTTGGCGGCACTTGCAGCGTTTTGCCCGAGTCATCGATCAAAAAGAATTCTAGTTCAATTGCGGCAACGGGAGTGAGGCCACGTTCTTTGTAGCGCTCGACCACTGCGCGCAGGGCGTGGCGTGGGTCCCCCTCATAAGGTTTACCATTTTCGCGAAACATCCAAATTGGCAAAAGGGCCGTTGGTGCCTCTAGCCAAGGCATGGGTATAAAACCGCGTTCTGTGGGCAGCAGAATGCCGTCGGCATCGCCCTTGTCAAACACAAGGGGGCTGTCGTCGATGTCTTCGCCCCAAATATCAAGATTAAGAACCGAGAAAGGAAAACGTGTGCCGTCTTTGACCACCTTGTCCGCAAAACGCGCAGGAATGCGTTTGCCGCGGGCTTGGCCATTAAGATCAACTGCCGCGACCCGAATGGTGCGGACTTCAGGATGCTTACGAAGCCAGTCTTTCATTTTTTCACCTAAGTAAGGGCTCCGCATAAATGGGTGGCCCATGTGACTTTGCGGTGCCCTCCCGCACGGCTCATTTTTGAATAACTCACTTGGGCAAATGAGATATCAATAATTTGATCAAATGATGCCATGGCCTGAGCCTTTCCCACTAAGCAGATGTTTGTGGCGTTTGGCAACGTTAATATGACAAAATTATGCTAAATCTTGGGCGGTCTTGCGTGCTTGGGCCGATTCTACGTCCGTTAAGCCTAAAAGATGCGCAACAAGACGCAAAACCTGCTCTTCTTCAGCGGCGCGAGCACCGTCTGCCAAAGCCACAAACCAAAGCGCTTGCAGCAGCGCCTGGCGGTCGCCGTGGGCTACGGCCTCTTTCAATGCGCGGGTGAAGCGCACCGTGTCGGGGGCCTCTTGCTCAAGGGCTTCGGCACTTTGGCGCAGGGCCACCGTTTGTTCGGGGGAAAGAGCATAAAGACGCTCTAGCACTGCATCAATGCGGGCAATCTCAACGTCGGCATAATCTCCATCGGTGCGCGCCACCCGCACCAGAAGCGTGGCAAGCGCTAATTGCGCATCAAGATGGGAAAGAGGGTTGGGATTGGAGGCCAAAAGCTTGCGAAAAAAAGCGTCTATCATTTTGGATTTCCTAAGTGGAGGCTATGGCCCGCGTGAACAATTGCCCCACGGCTTTGGCTTCAAGTTCAAGCCCGTAAGGTGGATTTATAATGAACATGCCGGATCCCACCATGCGATGGGCGACGTGGAAAGGCGAAAATCGTACCTCATGGCTCAAACCGTTGGGGAACCGCTGGATCAAATCTTCGATCATGGATAAATGAGTTTGGCCCGTTAAGATTGGATACCATAGCATCACGATGCCCACATTCCATTTACGACAAATATTGGCCATATGTTTGGGAATACTGTCATAGTCTGATTTGACTTCATAGCTGGGGTCAATCAGCATAAGGCCACGCCGAGGTGTAGGGGGCGAAAGTGCCAGCGCCATTTCAAACCCATCATGCGAGTGAATATGCGCGCCCCAAGGGCGCAAATTAGCTGAAAGCGCTATTAGCTCTTGGGGGTGCAGCTCGGCTAGATGGATTGTATCACAGTCGCGCAGCGAAAGGGCGGCTATGAGCGGCGATCCTGGATAAGCACGCTCGCCAAATTGCGCGCGTGTTTCGGCAAGGCGTTGGGCATAGGGATGGTTTTTGGCAAACAAGGGGCCAAGCTTTTCAACTCCAACCCGCGCCTCACCAGTTTTTTCGGCCTCGGGGGCGGTTAGATCATAAAGGCCCCGCCCCGCATGGGTTTCGATATAGGTCAGCGGCTTATCTTTTTGTGTGAGGTAATCTAGCGTAAAAGACAAAAGTGCATGTTTATGCACATCTGCAGGGTTTCCTGCGTGAAAAAGATGTTGATAAGACAGCATTGGGTGTTCCTAAAGTGGAAAAAGGTGCGGTGCAATCGATTTACATTCCTTGCTGCCAAAAACCTTGAATTTTCGCCTGCTTGTGACCCTTTGGTGTACGTTTATTGACAAAACAAGGACCAAGAGGCTTATTTTGAGCGGTAACCCAAAAAGATCCAAACATTTCCGAGATACGTATACTAATTTATTAAGAAGAAGGTGGCGCGTAAGATTTTGCTTTCTATTTAGCCTTATTGATAGATACAAAGCGTGATCCTCGCCCTTACGACGGCGTTGAGTTCAGAGATAAAGAATATAAATCAAAATAGATATTTGGCTAAAGGGCTACCCATGCGGTTTTTTCGTAAAAGTTTGATAGGTCTGTTTATGTGGGCCGTTGCCATAGCGCTTTTAGCCTTTGCTGCTGATATGATCTCGATGGCAGTGCAGGAAAAAACTGCTAAGCCCGCCAGACCAACTGTTCAAAAAGAACGCATCTTTGCAGTCAATGTGCAAACAGCGACATTGCAAACGATGACACCCTTGTTGACTGCCTTTGGTGAAGTTGACAGCGCTCGCACCCTTGAGCTGCGCTTTGCGCGCGGTGGGCAGGTTAGCCAATTGGCCGCGGCTTTTATCGACGGCGGTCTGGTTGCGAAAGATGAGGTTTTAGTAAAGCTTGACGATGCAACCTTGCAATCGGCTTTAGCCCGCGCAACCGCCGATATGTTAGATGCCCAGAATGAAGTCACTAATGCTGAGCGCGCGATGACCCTTGCTCAAGACGAGCTTGCTGCCGCCATGGCTCAAGCGCAGCTGCGCCAAAATGCTTTGACCCGTCAAGAAGATCTGTCTGGGCGCGGTGTTGGCACTTCGGCTGCGGTCGAAGCGGCGGCCTTGGCTGGTTCATCGGCTGAGCAAGCCGTTTTGTCGCGCCGCAGTGCCGTTGATCAGGCCGCAGTACGCAAAGACCAAGCCCAAACCAAATTAACCCGCGCGCAGCTATCTGTACAAGATGCCAGCCGTCAACTGGACGAGGCAACCCTGAGAGCAGAGTTTTCAGGCACTTTGACAGGAGTTACTCTGGTGCAAGGAGGCTTGGTAGGGGCCAATGAGAAATTGGGCAACCTGTTTGACCCAAAAAAATTAGAAGTGGCTTTTCGCCTTTCCACCGAACAATATATGCGTCTTTTGGATGCGCAAGGGGCGTTGATCGCAAGCCCTATGCAAGTGGTGCTCGATATTTATGGGGCCGAACTCATCTCATCAGCGGTGCTCAGCCGCGCGAGCGGATCAGTTTCCCAAGGGTTGAGCGGGCGTTTGGTCTTTGCCACAGTGATGGACCCTGTGGGCCTGCAACCGGGTGATTTTGTCAAGGTTAGGGTGAATGAACCTGCCCTTAGAGACGTTTTTAGGCTACCTGCAAGCGCAGTAAATGCACAGGGCGAGCTTTTGCTTTTAGGAGCCGAAGATCGACTTGAAACTGTAAAAGTTGAGGTGGTTCGCCTACAAGGGGACGATATTTTGGTGCGTGCACAAGGGCTTGATGGGCGCGAATATGTGGTCACGCGCACCCAAGTGATTGGTGCAGGGATCAAAGTGAGCCCACTACGCCCGGCCCAAGCTGGCGCGTCAATCCCTGAACCCGTACAGCCCGACACCCTTGTACTGACTGAGGAGCGGCGTCAAAAGCTGATTGACTTTGTAACGGCCAATCAAATGATGCCTAAAGACGCTAAAGAGCGTATTCTCTTGCAGTTGGCCTCCCCCGAGGTGCCTGTAAAAATAGTTGAACGGCTTGAAAGCCGTATGGGAGGTTAGGTATGGTGCGCGATCTTCCCAAACGGGCAGGCGGCGTTTTGTCTTATTTCGCGCGTCATGGAACGGCAGCTAATTTGCTGCTTATGGTCTTGTTGATTGGTGGGCTTGTCGCCTTGCCACGCATGAAAGCACAATTTTTTCCAGATGTGGTGCTCGATAATATCTCTGTCTCGGTCGGATGGAACGGAGCGGGGGCCGAAGATGTTGATAATGGCATCGTTCAGGTTTTAGAGCCTGCTTTACTGGCGGTCGAGGGGGTCTCCTCAGTTACGAGCACTTCACGCGAAGGTTCGGCCAGTTTGCGTATCGAATTCGACCCCAATTGGGACATGGCGCGCGCTGCTGCCGATGTCCAAACGGTGGTGGATCAGATCTCAACTCTGCCATCAGACGCTGATGACGCTAATATTCGCCGTGGCTCATGGCGTGATCGTGTTACTGATGTTGTCATCACGGGCCCCCTTGATGTTGCCCAGCTGTCGCTTTTCGCTGACGAACTTGTGTATCGTCTCTTCGCAAAAGGTGTTACCAAAGCCACCATCAGCGGCGTCGCTGCCCCTGAAACGGTGGTTGAGATCCCATCAATCAATATGGTGGCACATAAAATCACCATGGGCCAAGTTGCCGCGGCCATCGCACAAGAGGTGAATGCGGATCCAGCGGGTGATGTCGCGGGGGCCAATGCGCGGGTACGCACAGGTGTTGAAAAACGTACGGTGCAACAGATCAAAGACATCGCTTTAAAATCGCTTACAGACGGTTCGCAGTTGACAATTGGACAAGTGGCTCAGGTATCCTTGCGCGGCTTTGATCGCAATAGTGCTTATTATGTGAGCAAAAACCCGGCCGTTTTAGTACGGGTTGATCGTTCGCAAGAGGGGGATGCCATCGACATTCAACGCACTGTGCAAGCGGTGGTGGATGAACTGTCAGTCAGCTTGCCCAAGGACACGCAGATAACACTAACTAATACCCGCGCTGAATATATTACGGGGCGGCTAAATTTGCTGATCAATAATGGCCTTATGGGCCTAGGATTGGTTGTGGCGCTTCTATTCCTTTTTCTAAATGGAAAAACTGCGCTATGGGTGGCGGCGGGTATTCCCACGTCGATGCTGGCGGCGATGGGTTTGATGTATGTTTTTGGTGTCACTATCAATATGATTTCTCTTTTCGCGTTAATTTTGACGTTGGGCATTGTTGTTGATGACGCTATCGTGGTGGGCGAACATGCTGACACTAAGGCGCGGGCGGGGTTAGACCCAATGGCCGCTGCCGAACATGCGGCGCGAGATATGTTTTTGCCAGTTTTTGCCGCCACTCTGACCACTATTATAGCTTTTTTGGGCTTGGTCGCAGTTGGAGGCCGCTTTGGAGACTTGATCTTAGATATTCCGGTCACCGTCAGTTTGGTATTGGCGGCGTCTTTTGTGGAATGTTTCTTGATTTTGCCACACCATATGGCCCATTCTGTATCGGCCCAGGGGCATCGGCCTTGGTATGATATGCCCTCCCTTTATGTGAACCGTGGTTTAGATAAGGTGAAGCGTGTTTTTTTTGCGCCTTTTGTGAAGGTGGTCGTCGCATGGCGCTATGTGGTTTTGGCAGGGTTGGTTGCGCTTTTGGCTTCGCAAGTGGCGATGGTTATTTCGGGAAAAGTGCAATGGCGTTTTTTCTCTTCGCCTGAAGTTTCATCGATCACTGCTAATTTTGTGATGGCCGACACGGCCACGCGTGCCGACACTTTAGCGATGATGCAAGAAATTCAGCGCGCCACCCATGATTTGGGCGCAGACTATGAAAAACGCTATGGCACCAACCCTATTCTATTTGCCCTTGCCCAAACGGGTGGGGGCTCCGGGCGTGGTATTTCTGGAACGGAAAATAAATCAACCGATCTGTTTGGTAGTATTAATATTGAAATTATTGAACCTGATTTCAGATCCTATTCTAGTTTTGTTTTAACCTCAGATCTGCAAGAAAACATACGCAACCACCCGCTGTTAGAAACGCTTTCATTTCGTGGTGGACGGTCTGGACCCGGGGGCGACAGTTTGGATGTGCAGCTTTATGGCGCTTCGGCGGTAGGGCTTAAGGCTGCGGCTGAAGATTTAAAATTGGCCCTTGTACCTTTTGCCGCAGTGTCTGCTGTTGAGGATGATCTGTCATATGATAAAGAAGAACTTGTTCTTGAGCTGACCCCCAAAGGCCTGGCGCTGGGCTTTACCATTGATGCTTTGGGACGCGAGTTACGCAATCGTTTGAACGGGTTACAAGCCGCAACTTACCCCGTAGGCGCACGCAGTGCAGCCATTCGCGTCGAGTTGCCCAACCAAGAAAAAACCGCCGACTTTTTGGAAACCATGCAATTAGCTGCTGGGAATGGCAGTTTCGTGCCCCTTGCTGATATTGTGCGGGTAGACCGGCGTTCCGGCTTTTCGACTGTGCGGCGTGAAGACGGTATTCGCCTGATCTCAATCACCGGTGAAATTTCCGAAGACGACCCGTCCGAAGCTGTCAATGTCACCCAAGCCTTATCTGAACGCATTTTGCCCGACATAGCGAGCCGCCATCAAGTCGAGTGGCGCTTGGCAGGATTAGCACAACAAGAAAATGAATTTTTGACCGATGCTTTGCTGGGCTTGATTTTATGTCTGACGGGGATTTACTTGGTTTTGGCGTGGGTATTCGCCAGCTGGACGCGCCCTTTGGTGGTGATGTCTGTCATTCCATTTGGCGTTGTGGGTACGATCTTTGGCCATTATATCTGGGACATTCCGATGTCGATGTTTACGGTCGTGGGACTTTTGGGCATGACAGGCATTATAATAAACGATTCGATTGTTTTGATCACGTCGATCGACGAGCAAGCCAAGACAAAAAGCCTCATCGCAGCGATTATTGATGGCACAACCAGCCGGCTGCGCCCGGTTCTTTTAACAACCTTGACGACCGTCTTGGGTCTTTTGCCTTTGCTTTATGAGCGGTCTTCGCAAGCGGGTTTTTTGCTACCAACAGTGATTACCTTGGTATATGGCCTGGCCTTTGGCATGGTGCTTGTCTTGATGATTGTGCCAGCTTTGTTGGCTGTACAGCATGATTTTAAAGTAAATTCCATCGCTTTCAAACATGGGTTACGCTTACGCACCAAAGGGTTGTCGCAAACACTTTGGGTTGCGATGACCTTTTTAACACTTTGGTTTTCTCAAACCTTGGGGTGGGTGTTTTTCACAGGCCATATGGTTTCTTGGGTTGGTTTTTTTGCCGCAGAGCGGGCTGGCGCGTCGCAGGTTGGCTTGGCCGCTGCGCTGTTCATAGCCGGGGCTTTACTTTTGTTGGGGGGGCTTTATGTGGCAAGTTTTATCTGGCCAAGATTAAGGCAACAGCGCGCTTAATTTCGCATCTGTAGCATTTTTTTATACACGCCTTGCGCAAGGGGACTTGAACATTGCTCCTATTGGGTTAGATTAATGCGAATGAATGTTCATTCACATAGCCTTGAAAGCCCGCCTATGTCTTTGTCGGAAGTTAATTCCTTTTCGCGCCCGCAAAACCCATCACCCCGCAGCGATGAGATTTTGGATATGATCCGCCCAACTTTTGCGGGTAAAGGGTTTGATGGGGCATCGATGCAAGATTTGGCCCGTGCGGCGGGGATGAGTGTGGGGAATTTTTATCGCTATTTTCCCTCAAAGGCCGCAATCGTCGAAGCAATCGTGATGCGCGATATGGCCCATATTGAACAAGATTTTTCCGAAGTCATCTTGGCCCCTGCCCCTCTAAGCGAATTGCGCTTAAAATTGTCGCAACGTCTGAATGATCCTAACTGTGCGCAAGACGGAGTTTTATGGGCGGAAATTTCTGCGGCAGCCCTGCGTAAACCCGAAGTGGCCCAGATTGTTGCACAAATGGAAACGATGGTTCTGTCTTATCTTTTAACGGTCTTCGTACGCGTCACTGGCCTGCAAGACGCCGAGGTAGCGCGTAAATATGCTCCCCATGCAGGCCTTATTTTGATGCTGGTACGGGGCAACGCCATACAAAAAGCGCAAGAAACTGCTTTAGGGCATAATCATAAAACTTATGGTCTTACCGCTCTGATCGAGCGTCAAATTCAATCAACCCTTGATGAGATTTCAAATGTATCTGATAAAAATTAAAGAAGTTATGGCTGGGCTCTCTAATCTTGCCCGTCTTTATATCGGTGTGGCAGTACTTTGTGTCGGGGTGATTGTTGCGACGCTTGTTGGCGAGGGTAAACCCATAGGCCCCACAGCCATCGCACAAGAGGTGGAGCTGGCTCCGGCAGTAGAGCAAAATCTTCCCGCAATCACAGTCAGTCGTGTGGCTAATTTAGCACTGAGAGACCGCATAATTGTATCAGGTTTGGTGGGTGCCGTCGAGGTGGTGAATGTTCAGCCACTGATCCAAGGCCAACCAATTGAGGCACTTGAAAGTGATGTTGGTGATCTGGTAACGGCTGGGCAAGTTTTAGCGCGCCTGTCGTCGACCACTCTTGAATTGCAAAAAAGCCAGTTTAACGCGGCTCTTGCTTCGGCGCGCGCCACAATCGCACAGGCCGAAGCACAGGTGCTTGAGGCAACGTCATCCGCAGCCGAAGCGCAGCGCGTAGCTGACAGAACCTCAACCTTGCGGAAACAAGGCACCGCTTCGCAAGCTGCGGCTGATCAGGCTAATGCAAATGCCATTTCAGCGACCGCACGGGTCACAGTAGTAACGCAAAGCCTGGCCGCGGCCCGCGCGCAACTTGAGTTGGCCCAAGCCCAAATGGGAAATGTCGAGCTTGAACTTAAGCGCACTAATGTCGTGGCCCCCGTTGCAGGTAAAATAGTGTCGCGCAATGCGCAGGTTGGCTCCGTTGCGTCAGCCGTGGGATTGCCTATGTTCACCCTCACGCGTGATAATGCGCTTGAGTTGCGGGCCGACGTGGCCGAAAGTGATCTGTTGCGCATCAAATTGGGCCAGACCGTAACCATGCGCGCCGTTGGCACGCGTGAGACTTTAAGCGGTAAAGTGCGCCTTATTGAACCATCGATTGACCTGCGTACAAGGTTGGGGGGGGTGCGCATATCAATTGATACGCCGGAGATGGTGCGTGTGGGTATGTTCATCTCGGCCGAGATTTTGGCCGCCCAGCGTGACAGTTTGGCTATTCCAGTGACGGCCATTGGCTCAACCGCGCAAGGAGCCAGCGTGATGACCGTAAAAGACGGATTAGTAACCCGCGCTCAAGTTACAACTGGCATTCGCGATGGAGCGTTGATCGAAATTCTATCAGGCCTTGCGCAGGATGCGCTGGTTGTGACCAAAGCCGCTGCCTTTGTGCGGGACGGTGACCGCATTAACCCCGTTCTAGATAGTGCGGCTGAGTAAAGGAGATATGATGAATTTTTCAGCTTGGTCTATTCGCAATCCCATAGCGCCGATCTTAGGGTTCGTTATGCTGATGACTGTGGGCTGGCAGGCTTTTAACAGCCTGCCCATCACCCGTTTTCCCAATATTGATATCCCACTTGTGGCGGTTACCGTGGTGCAGTCGGGCGCGGCTCCGGCCGAGATGGAAAGCCAAATCACCAAAGAGATTGAAGATGCTTTGGCGGGTGTGAATGGAGTAAAAAACCTTATTTCGACGGTTACAGACGGCGTGTCGACCACCGTGGCTGAGTTTCGCATGGAAGTGCCAACCGAAAAAGCGGTGCAAGATTCAAAAGACGCCATTGATCGGATCATAGGTAATCTCCCAGGTGGAGTTGAAAGTCCTGTCGTGACCCGGATCGATGTCGAAGGTCAGGCGATTTTGACCTATGCGGTCACGGCTCCGAATATGTCGATTGAAGAGCTGTCTTGGTTTGTTGATGACACTATCACGCGCGCCCTTCAGGGGCGCCCAGGCATTGGGCGGGTTGACCGTTACGGTGGGGCCGAGCGTGAAGTGCGCGTTGAACTTGACCCCCTCCGACTTGACAGTTACGGTATCACCGCTTCGGCTGTGAATGCTCAGCTACGCGCCACCAACACCGATTTGGGTGCAGGGAGGTCTGAATTGGGCCGAGCCGAGCAGGCCATCCGCGCTTTGGGCGATGCGTCGACGGTCGCGTCTTTGGCCAATACCACCATTGCGTTGCCATCTGGAAATTTCGTGAAACTGGGCGACTTGGGTACAGTTCTTGACACCTATCAAGAGCTGCGCTCTTTCTCCCGCTTTAATGGAGAGCCAGTTGTGACCTTCGCGATCTTTCGCGCAAAGGGCGCGTCCGAAGTCTCGGTGGCGGAAATTGTGAAATCAACGATCGAACAGCTGCAAGGCGAACACAGCAACGTAAATTTTAAGCTGGTGGATGACAACGTCTATTTCACCTATGGAAATTATGAAGCTGCCCTGAGCACGCTAATCGAGGGGGCTATTTTGGCCGTTTTTGTGGTGTTCTTGTTTTTGCGTAATTGGCGCGCTACGTTGATTTCTGCGGTGGCGCTGCCCTTGTCTGCTATTCCAACCTTTTGGGCGATGGATATGCTGGGCTTTTCGCTGAACCTGATCAGCTTTTTGGCTTTGACCTTAGCCACGGGTATTTTGGTCGATGACGCAATCGTAGAAATCGAAAATATCGCCCGCCATATTCGCATGGGCAAAAGCCCCTACCGCGCGGCGATGGAAGCTGCCGATGAAATTGGTTTGGCGGTGATTGCTACGACCATGACCATCATTGCGGTGTTTGTTCCCGTGTCCTTTATGGCGGGGGTGCCAGGACAATATTTCCGACAATTTGGTTTGACGGTGGCTATTTCGGTATTCTTTTCCTTGCTGGTAGCGCGTTTGATCACCCCGATGATGGCTGCCTATCTAATGAGCGCAAAAGACGCCGAAGAAAAACATAGTGAAGATGGCATTGTTATGCGGGGCTATTTGGCAATCGTGCGTGCGACGATGCGGCGGCGTTATCTGACGTTACTGGGGGCCATTGGCGTTTTGATCGTGTCGGTATTTTTCATGGTTCGCATTCCGGGCAGCTTTATCCCGCCTGATGATGTGGGGCGTATCTCAGTCTCGGTTGAGCTGGCGCCTGGGTCGTCTTTACAAGACACAGATCGAGTAGCGCGCCAAATGTATGAAGCCGTTTTTGATATTAATGGTGTCGAGAATGTGTTTGTATTGGGTGGCTCATCGCCGACGGGCGACCGTGACGTGCGCCGTGCCGCCTTGACCATCTTGCTTCACCGAAAATCTCACTCCTTGGTGCAAAAGCTGGCGGATATTGGCAATAGCATTCCGATTGTTAACTGGGTTGTGCCCAATTTGGTCGACACTGGTCGCACCATCCCCCAAAACTTGGTCGAGGTTGAGGCTTTTAAACGTTTGCGCCAAATCCCTGATGTGCGGGCTGTTAAGCTTAATGACCGTGGGGATCGCGACCTTTCTTATTCGATTTTGTCAAAAGATGAAGAAAGCCTAAACCTCGGCGTATCGATGCTTGAGGCGGCCTTGCGCGGCGACCCAGCCTTGGCCAATATTGCTACCGAAGGGGCACTGCCACGCCCTGAGTTACAAATCAGCCCACGCCCAGAAGAGGCCGCACGTCTTGGTATTACTACCCGCCAAATCGCAGACGTTTTGCGTGTGGCCACAATCGGCGACATAGACGCGGCCTTAGCCAAATTATCGATCGACAACCGCCTGATCCCCGTGCGGGTCCGTCTGAACGACGAAAGTCGTAATGATCTGGCTCGGATCTCGTCGCTGATGATCCCTACAGCATTGGGCGGGTCGGTGCCGCTTTCGTCGGTAGCCGATGTGGCGATTGCCCAAGGTCCAAGCACGGTGCAACGCTTTAACCGTGAAAGACGCGCCATCTTGGGGGCCAATCTTCCCGTTGGGGTTGCGCTTGGTACAGCTTCGGCCGCTTTTGAACGGATCACTGCTGATGTTGTTCTCCCCGAAGGGGTGCGTATCGCTAAATCAGGCGACGCAGAAGTGCAACAGGAGCTGACCGCAAGTTTTGGCAAGGCAATGATTTTGGGTCTGATGCTAGTGCTTTCGGTTTTGATCTTGTTGTTTAAGTCGGTTATTCAACCCTTCACAATTATCTTTTCACTGCCTTTGGCAATTGGGGGCGTTGCGGCAGCGTTGATTATCACGGGCTCGGCGGTCTCAATGCCCGTTTTGATAGGTATATTGATGTTGATGGGGATCGTGACCAAGAACGCTATTTTGCTGGTAGACTTTGCCGTTGAGATGCGCGTGCAAGGCCTTGATCGCTTTACGGCCTTGGTGGAGGCGGGCCACAAGCGCGCGCGTCCCATTGTCATGACCTCGATCGCGATGTCGGCGGGGATGCTGCCATCTGCGCTTGGTGTGGGCGAGGGTGGATCGTTCCGCGCGCCTATGGCTACGGCCGTGATCGGTGGAATCATTGCTTCGACCATCTTGTCGTTGGTCATCGTGCCGTCATTCTTCTTGATCATGGATGATCTGTCAAACCTTTTGAGTAAACTTTTCAGCAGGTTCATTGGCAATAAAGAGCCCGAGCCCCACATTCCCGCTAATGAAGACTTGGCCGAAGATATCGCCGGCCTTTCCGAGCGGTTGACAAAGCTTGAGGGGACGGATCCATCGAGCACAGGTAAGTGGCAAGCTGCTGAATGAAATCAGGCTTAAGAAAAACCTTGCGCCTGTTTCACTTAACCCCGCCTGAAGGGGGGACGTTAAAGGTGGTCTGCTTGTGGCATGCCCAAAACATGATAACCGCCATCTACACGAATAATCTCGCCCGTGGTGCAGGCCCCGAAATCAGAGGCAAGATAGACTGCAGTTCCACCGACGGCCTCCAGCGTGGCGTTGCTGCCTAGGGGAGCGTTTTGTTCGGCGTGTCGATAGGTGTTGCGAGCGCCGCCAATGGCAGCACCTGCTAAAGTTTTCATCGGTCCTGGGCTTATGGCATTCACGCGGATCTTGTCGCGCCCTAAATCATTGGCCAAATAGCGCACTGAAGATTCAAGCGCCGCTTTTGCCACACCCATTACATTGTAATTTGGCGTCACACGGTTTGAACCTTGGTAGGTCAGCGTCAATAAAGTGCCTCCATCGGGCATCAGCGCCACGGAACGGCGCGCAATATCAATGAAGCTAAAGGTCGAGATAGCCAATGAATTTTTGAAATTCTCGCGGGACGTATTAATAAATCGGCCCGTCAATTCGTTCTTATCTGAAAAGGCAATTGCATGAACCACAAAGTCTAATCTGCCCCATTCTTGGGTAATGCGACCGAAAGCCAGATCAAGTGATGCGTCGTTTGACACGTCAACATCCACCAAAAACTGTGACCCGATCGACGCGGCCAGCGGCCCAACCCGTTTACCAAAGGCCTCACCTTGATAGGTGAAGGCCAACTCGGCCCCTTCGGCGGCCATGGCCGCAGCTATGCCCCAGGCAATCGAACGTTCATTCGCGACGCCCATGATTAGGCCACGTTTTCCCTTAAGCAAATCCGCCATGTTGCGCCCCTAGTTTTTATATTTGCTCATAACAAGCGTCGCGTTGGTGCCGCCAAATCCGAATGAATTTGAAAGAATGGAATCCATCTCGACATTCTCACGAAGTTTTGTGGCAATTTCTTCGGCTTTCAACTCAGGATCAAGCGTTTCGACATTGGCAGAGGCCGTTATAAAGCCGCCTTGCAACATCAAAAGCGAATAGATTGCCTCATGCACGCCCGTGGCACCCAAAGAATGGCCCGTCAGCGATTTGGTGGACGAAATAGGCGGCACAAACCCATCACCGAACACGCGGCGAATGGCTTTTACTTCGGTGACATCACCCGCAGGGGTCGAGGTGCCATGCGCATTGATATAAGAGATCCTGCGCCCCTCTGGCAGGGTTGAAAGGGCAAGCCGCATCGAGCGTTCGCCGCCTTCACCGCTGGGGGCTACCATGTCTGACCCGTCAGAGGTTGCGCCATACCCTGTGACTTCAGCATAAATTTTTGCTCCACGCGCTAAGGCGTGGTCGAGCTCTTCTAGCACCACAACACCGCCGCCGCCTGCAATGACAAACCCGTCACGGGTCGCATCAAAGGCGCGAGCGGCTTTTTCGGGCGTGTCATTATATTTTGACGACATGGCGCCCATCGCGTCAAACAGGCACGATAGGGTCCAGTCAAGTTCTTCGCCGCCACCCGCAAAGACGATGTCTTGTTTGCCCATTTGGATCAGTTCGGTGCCATTACCTATGCAATGCGCCGAGGTTGAGCAAGCCGAGGTGATCGAATAATTCACGCCTTTGATTTGAAAAGGCGTAGCCAAACATGCAGAGTTTGTCGACGACATGCAGCGGGTAACCATGAAAGGACCCATGCGTTTTGGCGCGCCTTTTTCAATCACAGTCTGATGGGCTAAAAAGAAATTCGACGTTGAAGGTCCGCCAGAGCCCATAATTAGGCCGGTGCGCTCATTTGAAATGTCACTTTGCTCAAGCCCTGCGTCGGAAATGGCTTGTTGCATCGACAAAAAGTTATAGGCCGCACCAGGTCCCATAAAGCGCAGATCACGTTTGTCGATATGGTCCTCAAGCACAATATTGGGCTGGCCCTTAACTTGGCTGCGAAACCCATGCTCTGCATAATCTGGCGCAAAAACGATTCCTGATTTACCAGCGCGTAAGTTAGATTCGACTTCTGCTGTTGAATTGCCGATGGGCGAAATAATGCCAAGGCCTGTGATAACGACGCGACGCATATGATATTCCTTTCTGAGCACTAATCAGTGGCGGCTAGGGCCAAGCCAACTTTCATATCAGTGACTTGATAAATGATTTCGCCGTCTGCTTCAACGCGGCCATCCGCAACACCCATTTTCAAGCGGCGATCGATGACACGGGTGAAATCAACATAATATTTCAACATCCTGCGTGCAGGTGTGACCATGCCTGTTAACTTAACTTCACCCACGCCAAGTGCAAAGCCCTGACCCTGCCAGCCGCGCCATCCCAAGTTGAAGCCCGTCAACTGCCAAAGACCATCTAGCCCCAAACAGCCAGGCATCACAGGATTACCGGGAAAGTGGCATGCAAAGAACCACAAATCAGGGGTGATGTCGAACTCGGCCACAACGTGGCCCTTTCCATGCGCGCCTCGGTCGCCTGAAATGTCAGTGATGCGATCCATCATCAACATTGGGGGACTGGGCAGTTGTGCATTTCCAGGTCCAAAAAGTTGGCCCTCAGCGCATTTCAACAGCTCTGCTTTGTCAAAGTATGTCGGAAAACTAGTCATGCATCAACTTCCCTGTCTTAATTAATAAGTGTTGTTACCATCGCCTAGCGCGCCAAAGCAAGTGCAAGCCGTATTCGGCGGCAGAATTGAAATAACTATGTCGCGCCTAGGGGGAGTTGAATTTTCAAAATCTTTGGTTATGGTTGTAGCAGAGCAAAGGACATGTGCCTATGAAAGCGAAAAATCTGTGCCTTGATTGGCTTGATCGTGGTGGCCTGCGCCCAACGCGGCAGCGTTTGGCTTTGGCTTGGCTTTTAATCGGCGACGGTCGTGACCGTCATGTAAGTGCGGAAAGCCTATTTGAGGCAAGCGCCTTGCGGGGGCAAAAAGTGTCTTTGGCAACTGTTTATAACACGCTGCACGCCTTTTGTGATGCTGGGTTGGTTCAAGAAGTGGTGGTTGAGGGGGGTAAAAGCTATTTTGACACCCGCATGGATAATCACCCGCATTTCTTTTGGGAAGATACGGGCGAACTTGTGGATGCGCCTGCCGAACAGCTGGAGATCAAAAAGCTGCCCCGATTGCCTCACGGAGCTAGCCTGTCGCGCGTTGATGTGGTAATCCGCGTCAAACGTACCCTTTAAGGCGGTTTTTGTTTGAAATATTGGCCAGGTTTGTTAATATCCAGAGATAAAAGCTGTTTTGACGGCCATTCAAACGCACAGGCCTGACCCTAAGTAAAACACGCAATTACTTTGCGTCTGCTTAGTTTGATGCGCAGAAATTTGGCTTTGCGAAAAGAACAAATCATCGCCATCAGGTTTGGGTTCCACGCAAGAACATAGGTATTGTATTCAGCCTCACTAAAATAAAGTTAGAGGTTTTTTAGCTATATTGCACCAAAAACAGGCTGAAAAGGTCAAACTTTCAAACCCGAAGTCGGCGGCACGCGCTTGGTTGCGTGACGGTGTTCTTTTCGCTAAAAGACAAGCCTTAGAATAGGAGTTACGCCAAATGTCCGACCTTACCGATGATCTTGATACATCCAAGCAAAAGAAGCTTTATATCAAGACCTATGGCTGTCAGATGAATGTCTATGACTCTGAGCGAATGGCCGAGTCTTTGGGCCCCAGCGGTTATGTGGCGACCGATACGGCCGAAGATGCCGATATGGTGTTGATCAATACCTGTCATATTCGTGAAAAAGCCTCGGAAAAGTTGTTTTCCGATCTCGGGCGGTTGCGGCCGCTGAAACTGGCCAATCCCAATTTGAAAATCGGTGTTACGGGCTGCGTAGCTCAGGCTGAAGGGGCCGAGATTTTGCGGAGAATGCCTTTAGTTGACTTGGTTGTCGGCCCGCAAAGCTACCACCGTTTGCCGCAAATGGAGGCTGAGGTCGCGTTGGGCAAGCGCGCCATTGATACAGACTTCCCGCTGGAAGATAAGTTTGACCATTTGCCCAAACGCACGGCACTGCGCGGCCCTTCGGCCTTTGTAACGGTGCAAGAGGGCTGCGATAAATTTTGTGCTTTTTGCGTCGTGCCCTACACGCGCGGCGCCGAAGTCAGCCGCCCTGCTGATCGCCTGATCTCTGAGGTGCGTACCTTGGTAGAAAATGGTGTGCGCGACATCACTCTGTTGGGACAAAATGTGAATGCCTATCATGGGGCTGCACCCCAAGGGGGCGCGGATTGGGGCTTGGCCGAATTGATCCGCGGACTTGCGTGCATCGATGGCTTGGCGCGTATTCGCTACATGACATCGCACCCTAATGATATGCAAGATGAACTGATCGCGGCACATGGCGATTGCGAAAAACTGATGCCCTACTTGCATTTGCCCGTTCAGTCTGGTTCTGACCGTATATTGCGCGCTATGAACCGCAAACATACCACTGCAGACTATTTGCGCGTTATTGAACGGATGCGCGATGCCCGCCCTGATTTGATGATCAGTTCGGACTTTATCGTTGGATTTCCAGGTGAAACTGATGCCGATTTTCAAGAGACGCTGGCACTTGTGAACGCTGTGCGCTACGGGCAGGCTTATTCCTTTAAGTATTCGGCTCGCCCTGGCACCCCTGCGGCTGAGAAAATTGCCGTGCCTGACGATGTAGCCCATGCTCGCTTGCAAGAGTTGCAAGCCCTGCTCAGCGAACAACAGCGTGCGCTGCAAGATGAGATGGTCGGCCGCGAGGTAAGTGTGCTTTACGACAAACCCGGCCGGCGTGAGGGGCAAATGGTGGGTAAATCCGATCATTTGCATGCGGTATCGGTACAAGATCCTAACGGTCATGTTGGACAATTGGTACGTGTTAAGGTGGTTGAAGCGGTGACCAACTCACTTAAAGCGGTGCCTGTGGCCCTTTAGCGGACACATTTTGACCGAAGGAGCGCCTTTTGCCCCGATTTGTACAAAAAAGACAGCGTTGATATAAATATTTTGGCATCATAAAATAAAACTTGATCAATAGGTGTATCCATCGGACACTTTAGACACAACATGTGCCAGAAAAGGAGCCTAAGTTGGGCATAAGTGCGCTGACCCCCCCGTCTCGTCAGAACGGTGCCGTCGAAACAGTGCTTGAGTTTCCAGATAACCGTCTGCTGATCGATTTATGTGGCGAATATGACAAAAATCTTACTCAGGTTGAGCAGCTGCTTGACGTCCATGTGTTGCGGCGCGGCAATGTTTTGGCAGTAATCGGAGAGGCAAAGGCGCGCGAACAGGCGGCCACTATTTTAACATCTATCTATGCGCGACTTGAGGTGGGAAAAGGGCTTGAGCAGGGCGACATCGATGCGGTCATTCGTTTGGGTAAGTTGATCCCCGTATACGCCTTGGGCCCCAAAGACCCGCAAGAGCAGATTGAAATGTTTGTAGGTTCGAAATACGAATTGCGCACGAGACGCAAATCGGTTGAGCCGCGCACCGAAGCGCAAAAAACATATGTGGCTAATTTGTTTGACAATGAACTGGGCTTTGGCATTGGGCCTGCGGGGACAGGTAAAACCTATTTGGCGGTGGCCGTCGGGGTGACGATGTTCCTTTCAGGGGTGGTGGATAGGATTATTCTTTCGCGTCCTGCGGTCGAAGCGGGCGAAAGGCTGGGCTTTTTACCCGGTGATATGAAAGAAAAAATTGATCCCTATATGCAGCCCCTTTATGATGCGTTGAACGACTTTTTGCCCCAAAAACAGTTGCAAAAGCTGGTGGAAGAAAAACGTATTGAAATAGCGCCCTTGGCCTTTATGCGCGGGCGCACCCTGTCGAATGCCTTTGTCGTGTTGGATGAGGCGCAAAACGCCACAACCATGCAGATGAAAATGTTTTTAACGCGCTTGGGCGAAGGGTCGCGCATGGTGATCACGGGTGATCGCACCCAAATTGACTTGCCACGCGGTGTCTCAAGTGGGTTAGCTGATGCCGAACGGATCATCAAAGGAGTGCGTGGGGTGTCATTTAATTACTTTACATCGAAAGATGTTGTGCGACACCCGCTTGTCGCGCGCATCATAGAGGCTTATGAGGCGCAGGATGGAGCCCCTGGTTGATACTGTAATTGAAGACCCCCGCTGGGAAAGTTTGGGGCTAGATCGATTGGCTGAATGGGCCATCGAAACTAGTTTTGCGGCCTTGGGCATGTCTAAATTTGGCTATTGCCTTTGTGTGATGGGCTGCGATAACGCGCGCATCGCCGTGCTGAATGGCGATTTTCGCAGCAAAACCAAGCCAACCAATGTGCTGTCTTGGCCCAGTTTTAATCTTGGCCCAGTATCGCTTGGCGCGCCCCCCAGACCAATTGAACCAGGACTGGTACATGATCCCAAAATGTTGGGTGATATTGCTTTGGCCTATGAAACTTGTGCCCAAGAAGCCCAAGAGCAAAACAAAACTCTAAGTGATCACGTTGCCCATTTGATCGTGCATGGTTTTTTGCATTTATTAGGCTATGATCACGTTGAAAATTTGGATGCCGAGTTCATGGAAAATCAAGAACGAGAAATACTTACAAAAATGGGTCTCTGTGACCCTTATAGCGAGCCAACGTAAAATGTTAATTTATTGGAACAAGGACTGATGGGCAGTAATAATGACGTGCCAAACGGGCTAAAGTCTGCTTTAGGTGGACTGATCAAGGACTTGGAACCGCAAAAGCGTGGGTTTTTAAGCATATTTAAGAGCGTCTTTGTAGCGAAAGAGGCTGCAGGTCACACTAGCGCACAACGCGAAAATAAAGAAAATGCCTCCAAGGTGCTGACTGCCCCGACCCATGGGATGGCCAATTTACGCCGTTTGCGGGTTGATGATGTGGCAATCCCAAAGGTCGATATCGTGGCCGTGTCTCTTGATATTGGTAAGGATGAGTTGGTCGAAGTTTTTCGTAGAGAGGGCTTTTCGCGCATGCCCGTTTTCAAAGGGACACTCGACCAGCCCCAAGGGTTAATCTTGTTAAAGGATTTGGCGCTCCAGCATGGGTTTGGGGCGGGGGGGCGTTTTAGTCTACGCAAGCTTATTCGGCCTATTCTTTATGCGCCGCCTTCGATGCCTATCGGTATTTTATTGCAAAAAATGCAAAAAGAACGGGTGCATATGGCGCTGGTTATTGATGAATATGGTGGTGTTGATGGGTTGATGACGATCGAAGACTTGATCGAAACCGTCATTGGCGAGATTGATGATGAACATGACGAAGACGAAGGCAGCCTTTGGAAAGAGGAACAGCCGGGGGTCTTTTTGGCTATGTCGCACGCCCCGTTAGATCAGTTTGAAGCCGCCATTGGTCTCACCTTACGCAATCAAGAAGATGATAAAGATATTGATACATTGGGCGGATTGGTCTTTGTGCGTACCGGCCATGTGCCTGCGCGCGGTGAAATTGTGCCTCACGAAAGTGGGGCCGAGTTTGAAGTTGTTGATGCCGACCCGCGGCGTATCAAGCGTTTACGGCTTAGATTGCCGGGCATTGCCCGCGCACCTCAGGTAAAGATCACAATCAATAAGGCAGACAGCTGATGGCACGCGTCCGCTATCGTTTTGGAGGGAGGCTTCGCGTATGGCCTCACTTTGGAACGGTTTTTGGTGTCTTTGCACTAGGCGCATTTGCGGCGCTTGGGCAGGCCCCGATTGATGCGTGGTATGTGACCATCCTTGCTTTTTCACTTATATTTTTCATTTTAACCTTTGCTGAAAACAGCCTTGCTGCGGGGCTTTTGGGCTTTGGCGCCGGATTGGGTTATTTTGCGGCAAGTTTGAATTGGATTGTGCTGCCCTTTTTTGTTGATGCTCCGTCAGATGGCTGGATGGCCCCTTTTGCGCTTTTTTTTATGGCGGGGGGCTTGGCATGTTTTTGGGCACTGGCGAGTTGGCTAGGCTTTTTGGTAATGCAACGCGCAGACGGAGGTATATTGTCGCGGCGTGGCTTTATCTTGGCCTTAGTCATTGGGTTGACGGGGGCTGAATATTTGCGTGGTGTGGTTTTTACGGGCTTTCCATGGGCCTCGATTGGCCATGTTTGGATCAACACACCCCTCTCGCAAGTGGCCGCTTTGGCGGGTCCTAATGGGCTGACGCTTTTGCTTTTGGCAATGGCGGCTTTACCCGTGGGCTTTGGCTGGCGGGGCTTTGGCTTTTCGGTGCTACTGCTCGGGGTTATTGCGGCCTTTGGCCTTTACCGTTTAAGCCAAGATGAGCCTGTTACTGAAAATGCCCTCACAGTTAGGTTGGTGCAGCCAAATGCCAAGCAGTCTGCAAAATGGGCCCCTGAATTTGCAAACATTTACCTTGAGCGCCAATTAGCCTTTTCAGCCGCGCGCCCACTTCCAGATGTAATCATTTGGCCCGAAACAGCCGTACCCTATAGTTTGCAAGATCCAATTATAGTGGAACGTATGGCACAAGCCGCACAGGGCCGCCCGCTACTTTTTGGTTTTCATCGCTACGCCGACGCGCGTGTGTGGAATAGTTTGGGCCTGATCACGGCTAACGGTGATTTTGAACCTGTTTATGACAAGTTTCATCTTGTACCTTTTGGAGAATATATCCCCTTTGGTGATCAACTTTATGATTGGTTTGGCCTGACTGGTCTTGCTGCTACAGACGGACAAACCTATTCTGCTGGTCCCGGACCTAAGGTGGTAGATTTAGAAGGTTTTGGTAGTTTCTTGCCTCTTATTTGTTATGAAGCGGTATTTACGCAATCCATCCAAAATGCCGCAACACGTCCTAATTGGCTTTTGCAAGTGACGAATGATGCCTGGTTTGGAAATTTCTCGGGGCCGGCGCAACATCTGGCCCAAGCACGCTTGCGTGCCATTGAGCAGGGCCTGCCCATGGTGCGCGTGGCCAATACTGGGTTCAGTGCGATAATTGATCCCAAGGGGCGCATCACGGCGCAAATTCTGCTTAACCAAGCCGCCTATAAAGACGGCACGCTGGCTCAAGCCTTGGCCCCAACGCCCTATGCTCTTTGGGGGGGAGAGATCTTTTTTGCCCTTATTGGATTTTTAATTTTTATCCTTATTTTTGTGCGTTTATCGGTACGCACTTAAAGGTGTCTTTTTTGTATTGACGATGCTGAGTTATTCTTATAGCCAAAATCTGTTCGCAACGGCTTCCTGAAGCGAATGTAATGTGAATTTGGAGCACTATATCAATGAGAAAAAATTATACTTTCACTTCGGAATCTGTGTCCGAGGGACATCCTGACAAGCTATGCGATCGGGTGTCGGATTCAGTTTTAGATGCATTTTTGTCGCTTGAGCCAAACGCGCGCGTCGCATGTGAAACCTTTGCTACAACGAGCCGAGTGATCGTTGGGGGTGAGGTTGGTCTGACAGACCCTATGGTTTTAGCCGATACGATGGGGAAAATCGATACGATCGTGCGCGATTGCGTTCGCGATATTGGTTATGAACAAGACCAGTTTCACTGGAAAACCCTTGAAGTGCAAAATTACCTGCACAAACAATCGGCTCATATAGCACAAGGCGTTGATAAAAATGGCGCCGGTGATCAGGGCATTATGTTTGGCTATGCCTGCCGTGAGACTGAGGCTTTGATGCCTGCACCCATTCAATATGCCCAGGCAATTTTGCAACGTTTGGCCGTCGCACGCAAATCAGGTGAGGCTCCAAGCTTACGCCCTGACGCCAAGTCCCAGCTTTCGGTGCGCTATGAGGATGGCAAACCAGTCGAGGTGACCTCGATTGTGCTTTCGACACAGCATGAAAGCGAAGATCAAAGCTCAGACGATATTCGCGCGATTGTCGAGCCCTATATTCTTGAGGTTCTGCCTAGAGGTTGGATCACGCCCAAGACCGAATGGTGGGTCAATCCAACTGGCACGTTTGTGATCGGTGGGCCTGATGGCGACGCGGGGCTTACGGGGCGAAAGATCATCGTTGACACTTATGGCGGGGCGGCTCCTCATGGCGGCGGGGCTTTTTCAGGCAAGGATCCAACCAAGGTTGATCGCTCAGCCGCTTATGCTGCGCGTTATTTGGCCAAAAACATCGTGGCCGCAGGTCTGGCCGATCGCTGCACTTTGCAGGTTTCTTATGCGATTGGCGTTTCAAAACCTTTGTCAATCTATGTTGATACGCATGGCACGGGCCAGGTTGACGATGCTTTAATTGAAAGTGCCGTCTCAAAAGTGATGGATCTGAGCCCGCTGGGTATTAGGACCCATTTGGATCTGTGCAAGCCCATCTATGCGCGCACGGCCGCTTACGGGCATTTTGGCCGTGAACCGCAGGCTGACGGTGGCTTTAGCTGGGAACGTATTGATCTGGTTGAAGCGTTGAAAAAGGCGGTTTGATCCGCTATGGCGGGGCGGCAATGCCCTGCCGCTTATGGAATTTATTATGACCAACGACGAAACAGCCCCGATACTTGAGCGGCGCAACTTTTATGGGCGACGTGCTGGCCATACTTTGCGCCCCTCGCAAAAGATCTATTTGACCGAAGATCTGGAAAGCCTGCGCCCGCGCGGCGTCACGATGGAGGAAAACCCAGGCCGCCTTCCGCTTGATTTCAATACATTGTTTGACGCGCCTAAAGAAATCTGGCTAGAAATCGGCTTTGGCGGGGGCGAACATATGGTGCATATGGCCGCGCGCTATCCCGACATTGGCATTATTGGCTGCGAACCCTACATAAACGGCGTGGCCATGCTTTTGGGCAAAATCCGGGCGGTGGCGGTGCAAAATCTGTCGGTCTATGCGGGCGATGTGCGCGATATGTTTGATATTTTGCCGTCTAATAGTCTTTCAAAAGCCTTTTTGAATTATCCGGATCCATGGCCCAAAAAACGCCATCACCGCCGCCGCTTTGTGACACAAGATCACCTGTATCCCTTGTTCGCGGCGCTCAAATCAGGGGCTGAGTTTCGCATTGCTACGGATATTGAAGATTATGTGCGCCAAGCGCTTGAAGAAGTGCCACAGGCTGGTTTTCACCTGGTTCTCTCGTCAGATCAGCCGTGGGAAGATTGGATTTCCACAAGATACGAACAAAAAGCCCTGCGCGAAGGCCGCGCCCCTCATTATCTGACTTTTCAAAGGCCCTGAGGCCACCTGCCAGCCCTAGACCAACCAGAATTGCAAGGCTATAAGGCGCTATGATGCAAAACAGATCGATCTTTCCGCGAATTATTTGCCCGGCGGCATTATAACGCCGTCGGGATTGTTTTGCCCTTTTAAAAAATTTGCGAAGGACCGCCCCATGAGCGCCGAGACCCCCGATTATAAAGATACTGTCTTTTTACCACAAACCGATTTCCCTATGCGCGCTGGCTTGCCCGAGCGTGAACCCAAATGGCTCGAAATGTGGAGCGAGATCGGCGTTTACGACCGTTTGCGCGAAAAAACAGGCCGTTCTAGCTTTACCCTGCATGATGGCCCCCCCTATGCCAATGGCCATCTGCACATCGGCCATGCGCTGAATAAAATTCTTAAAGATATGGTAGTGCGCTCGCAGCAGATGATGGGTAAAGACGCGCGCTATGTGCCAGGTTGGGATTGTCATGGCCTGCCCATTGAGTGGAAGATAGAAGAGCAATATCGTGCCAAAGGCCTCAATAAGGATGATGTGGATATCGTGGCCTTTCGCCAAGAATGCCGCAGCTTTGCGGATAAATGGATCACGATTCAACGCGAAGAGTTTAAACGTTTGGGCATCACGGGTAATTGGGATGATCCTTATAAAACAATGGATTACCATGCAGAAGCGGTGATTGCGGGCGAGTTTATGAAATTCGTCATGAACGGCACCCTTTATCAAGGGTCTAAACCCGTCATGTGGTCGCCCGTAGAAAAAACTGCGCTGGCCGAGGCTGAAGTCGAATATCACGAACATACAAGCCACATGGTATGGGTGCGCTTTCCCGTCGTTGATATTAATTCTGCATCGCAGCTTTCGATGACGCGAAAAACTGATGTTGTGATTTGGACAACTACCCCTTGGACCATTCCACAAAACCGCGCCATCAGCTTTGGCCCAAGCATCTCTTACGGTCTTTATGAAATCATTGGCCGCCCCGAAGACAGCACCGTCACCCTTGGCGATTGTGTGATCGTTGCTGACGCTTTGGCCGCCGCCACCTTTGCGCAGTCAAAGCTCGAGGGGGCCGATATGATCCGCCGTCTTTGCGATGTGACGACCGAAGATCTGACAGGCATGATCACCGCCCATCCGTTTCGCGGAGTTAGAGGCGGGGCAGGGGAATGGGATTATGAAGTGCCCATGTTGCCCGGCGATCATGTGACCGAAGATGCGGGCACGGGCTTTGTGCATACCGCGCCCAGCCACGGCGATGACGACTATCAGATGGGTGTTAAGTTTAACCTGCCAATGACCTATAATGTCGAACCCGATGGAAGCTATCGCGCCAGCTTGCCACTATTTGGCGGCCAACAAATCATCACATCAGAAGGCAAAGAGGGCCCTGCAAATGTATCGGTAATCAAACAATTGGCCTATGCGGGTGGGCTATTTGCCAAGGGCAAACTGAAACATTCCTATCCGCATTCTTGGCGCTCAAAGGCACCAGTAATATATCGCAATACGCCGCAATGGTTTGTGGCGATTGACAAGAAATTAGACGACGGCATGGGCACTTACGGGGACACAATCCGTCAACGCGCGTTGAATTCAATTGATAAATTGGTTGCGTGGACGCCGCAAACAGGCCGCAACCGCCTTTACTCTATGATCGAGGCGCGCCCTGATTGGGTCTTGTCGCGTCAGCGCGCTTGGGGCGTACCTCTGACCTGTTTTGTTAAAACAGGCGCTTTGCCGACAAATGCTGATTATGTTCTGCAAGACGCGGCCGTGAATGCCCGCATCTTGGCCGAGTTCGAAGAAAATGGTGCCGATGTGTGGTATATCGACGGCTTTAAAGAGCGTATCCTTGCAGGGCTTTATGATCCTGCGGCCTATAGCCAAGTGTTTGATGTGCTTGATGTGTGGTTTGACAGTGGTTCCACCCATGCTTTTGTCCTGCGTGACCGCGCTGATGGTTCAGAAGATGGTTTGGCTGATCTTTACCTTGAGGGTACAGATCAGCACCGCGGGTGGTTTCATTCCTCGATGTTGCAATCTTGCGGCACCAAAGGTCGGGCGCCTTATCGAGGGGTTCTGACGCATGGATTTACGCTGGATGAAAAAGGCATGAAAATGTCGAAATCCGTCGGAAATACCGTCGCCCCAGAAGAGGTGATCAAAGAATATGGCGCGGATGTTTTACGTCTGTGGGTGGCGCAGTCTGATTATACGATTGACCTGCGCATCGGCAAAGAGATTTTAAAGGGCGTGGCTGACAGTTATAGGCGTTTGCGCAACACGATGCGCTTTATGCTGGGTAACTTGGCCGAGTTTGATGAGGCAGAGCGCGTAACCCCCGCCGATATGCCCGAGTTAGAGCGCTGGGTGCTGCACCGTTTGGCCGAGCTCGACCAAGAGGTACGCGAAGGCTATGCAAAATATGATTTTCAAGGTGTGTTCCAAAAGCTTTTCGCCTTTGCTACAACCGATCTTTCCTCGGTGTTTTTTGATATTCGTAAAGATAGTCTTTATTGCGACGCCAAAGACGCGTTGCGGCGCCGCGCCGCACGCACTGTTTTGGACTTGGCCTTTCACCGTTTGACCACGTGGCTTGCGCCGATTTTGGTCTTTACGATGGAAGATGTGTGGCAGTCGCGCTTTGGGCAAGAAATGGGCTCGGTGCATTTGCAAGACCTGGCCCCAACGCCAAGCGATTGGTTGAATACTGATTTGGCAGCGAAATGGGTTGATATTCGTGCTGCGCGTCGCGTGGTGACAGCTGCTTTGGAAGTGCAGCGAACCGCTAAAACCATCGGAGCAAGCCTAGAGGCGGCCCCCATTGTCTATGTGTCCGACGCTGCCATATTGGGGGCTCTAAAATCGGTTGATTTTGCCAATCTGTGCATTACCTCGGGGATGATACTGTCGGACGATTCGGCACCAGAGGGCAGTTTCACTATGGCCGATGTGCCTAATATCAAGGTTGAGTTCGCCCTGGCTAAAGGGGAGAAATGCCAACGATGCTGGCAGATCTTACCAGATGTGGGTCATCACGACCATGCAGGCATTTGTGGCCGCTGCGACGCAGCTTTAGACTAAGCAAAGGGCCCTTTGCGCCCTTTGCTTAGTCTAGGTATTTTTGGATTTTTTGGCAAAAAACTGCTGTGCGATTCCCGCAAAAGTCAAATAGATTGAGGCCAGAACCAAACACCAATTCACCCAAGTTGGGGCGTTGAAGTCTTGCAACGCCACATTAGCAGCCAGTGCCGTCCACAGTAGCGCAATTGGCAAAGACAGACTACGCCAGCGTTCGGTCCGCACTGGGTGGATGAATTTTAGGTTGGTGAACATCGCCGCAACTAACCCAAGCATAACAATCGTTATTACCATCCAATGTGGCTGGACCGAGAAAATCACCAAAACCACCATATTCCAACAAGCCGGAAAACCAGAAAAGGAATTGTCTTTGGTTTTCATGCGCGTATCGGAAAAATAAATCACTGATCCATAGATCACCGCAAATATCGTGACCCATCCGATCCAGCCATTCAAAAGCCCCGAATTAAACAAGGCCAGCGCTGGAATGAAAACATAGGTCAAATAGTCAATGATTAAATCCATCAAGACCCCGTCATACGAGGGCCAGTTTGATTTGACATTATAGCGCCGCGCCAAGGGTCCATCTACCCCATCGACCACCAGGGCAAATAAAAGCCACAGAAACATCAAGCTCCACTGCGCATTGACTGCTGCCAAAGTGGCCAGCATAGAAAGAATGGTGCCAGTGGCTGTCAAAAGATGCACACTCAGCGCTTTGAGACGATTGGTCATAGGATATCATTCATAAACTTGGTCATCTGAGTTGACGTGGCTACCCTTTAGCACGCGGATGTGCGGATTGATAGGCTTGCATCAGTCTCGCACTGTCGACGGCGGTATAAAATTGAGTGGTGGAAAGTGAAGCGTGTCCCAACAGCTCTTGAATTGCGCGCAGATCGCCCCCCGCGGCCAAAAGATGCGTTGCAAAAGAATGCCGCAGCGCATGCGGAGTGGCGGTGGCTGGCAGCCCTAATTGCGCACGTGTTTTTTCCATCACCAAGGCTATCAGCCTAGAGTTCAAAGCTCCGCCGCGCGTGCCACGAAAAAGCGCATCTGTGGGGGCGAGCGCATAGGGGCAGGCTGTAACATAAAGTGCTATGGCATCTTGTGCCGCCGGTAAGACTGGCACCATGCGGCTTTTCCCCCCCTTGCCTTTGATGCGCAACACATCGGGAATGGGGTGGTCGGCACCTGTCAGGCTTAGGGCCTCGGAGATGCGCAGCCCGCAGCCATAAAGCAGTGTAACCACAGCCGTATCGCGCAAACCCACCCAATCATGGAGCGCTTGGTCTTTGACGGATCCAAGCACATTGATAGCGCCTTCAGGGCTGAGCGGGCGAGGCAGTTTGGGTCGAAATTTCGGGGCTCGCGCGCTTAAAACCGCGCCGGAATCAAACGCGTGGCGTTCGGCAAGCCAAGCTGTAAACCCCTTGACTGCGGAAAGCGCCCGCGCAAGCGAGCGCGCCGAAAGTCCGCGCCCTCGTTCATAGGCCATCCAAGCGCGTAGATCTTGCAGGCGAACCTGCGCCAAAGCTTTGGTGCTGGGGCTTTTTCCCTGATGTTTTGTTAAAAAATATAGGTAGCCTGCGACATCGCTGCGATAGGCTGTGATTGTATGGCGTGCCACCCCATTTAAGGCGGAAAGTGCGATCAACCATGAGTCAAGCGCTTGGTGGGCCGCGTCGCTGAGGCTTCCTTTTAGGGCAGCCATCTAAGCATCACGCGTTCGAAGGTTTGTGCAAAAAATTCAAGTAAATCAGTTCCTTGAGACGGCTTGAAGTGCGAATTTTCAGTTGCACCCATCACGAGTAGCCCGGGCGGATGCCCTGTGCCGAAATTAAGAGCAAGCAGTGCTTCTGAACCGATACTGATTTCTTGTCCCTGATAGAGTTGGGATGAGGCGGCTATAGCGGAGCGTAAGGTGACTTTGCGCAGTGAGGTTTTACGCCCTGCGGCAATATATTTGTCAATAAAACCAGGTTCGGCTAAGATTAAAACCTTGTCATGTTTCGCCAAGGCTGCCAAATCCTCGTCTTTGAAGGCGTCATTTGGGTCAGTTTCCAATACCAAGCGTAGACAGTCTAGGCGGAGGGTGGGTCCCACCTCTTGCTCAAGGGCCGTCAGTAGGTCTTCAAAACTCCCTGCATCCAGCATTTGCAAAATAGCCCGATGTAGGCGATTGGTGCCTGCTAGATTGTCATGCGCTGCAATGATCACATTGCGATGCGCATTTTCCAACTCACCGAGCCTTTGCGACAAGCGCTCAACTGCGAGTGAGCGTAAATCAATGATATTTTCGTCTAAGTTGTCATCGTTCGCAGCAATCAAGGCGCGCATGATCTCGGGGTCCGCCAAAAGGCTTTGAGGGGCAGTTAAAATCCGTTCGCGCAGGTCATGATCAATCATCATAAGTTCCTAAAATACTGATATCCTTGTGCCAAAGCTTATATTGAAGTGCAACGAAAACCAGCAAAAAGAGAGTGATCGCTTACAAAAGGGCTATGATGACCCTGATAACTTCTGTAAGTTTGCCCCTTGAGGTGATGGCACCATTGAACAAGCCAAATCAAATGGAAGCGCAGTGACGGATTTTACACCAGGCGAAAATGTAGGTGTTGTGCTTACCCAATCGATGGGCCCAGCTTTGGGTCCGATGATTGACTATCTTGCTCCAGTCGAGGGTTGCGCGTTGGGTGACTTTGTCGAGGTGCCGCTGGGCCCACGCCGTGTTTTTGGGGTGGTTTGGGCGCGCGGTGTTGGTGTTGTTGATGCTGCACGTGTGCGCCCGATTTTGAGGGTCTTAGAGATGGCCCCCATGCGTGATGAACTGCGCAACTTTTTAAGCCGCGCCGCTGATTACACTCTGACGCCTTTGCCTGCGATGTTGCGGTTGGCCACCCGCCCGCCCAGTCTTTCTGATGTGCCTGCCATGCGTCGGGTCTACCGATTATCCGCGTATCGACCAGAGGGCCGCCTGACCACAGCGCGCCAAAAAGTTTTTGATGCCTTAACCGCGCATGTGGGGGTCAAGCTGACCCTTTCAGAACTTGCCGCTGTGGCCGAAGTGTCAACGTCGGTGATCAAGGGCATGGTCACTTTGGGTGCAGTCCTCGAAGAAGAGGCTCCTCGTGATCTGCCCTATCCTCCTTTGCGCGGCGATGCAGGCATCAAATTGGCGGGCGATCAGATTGCGGCGGCTAAAGCCTTGGTTTCGGACATTGAAAAAGGGGGTTACGGCACCACGCTTTTGAAAGGGGTGACGGGTTCCGGCAAGACAGAAGTCTATCTTGAGGCTGTGGCCGCATGCCTAAAAAAGGGTCAACAAGCCCTCGTGCTTTTGCCTGAAATTGCGCTTACGGCAGAATTTCTAACCCGTGTTGAGGCGCGGTTTGGTGCGCGACCTGCCGAATGGCATTCTGGTATCACCATGACCGAACGCCGCCGTTTATGGCGTATGGTGGCCGAAGGTGGGGCAAGCTTTGTGGTGGGTGCGCGCTCAGCTTTGTTTTTGCCTTTTCAAAATCTAGGACTGATTATTGTAGATGAAGAGCACGACAGCTCTTATAAACAAGAAGAAGGCGTATTTTACAATGCCCGCGATATGGCCGTTCTGCGGGCCTCGATCTTAGGGGCGAGGGTAATTCTAGCCTCCGCGACCCCCAGTTTGGAAAGCTGGGTCAACGCGCATGAGGGGAAATATCAACGTCTTGATCTAGGCGCGCGTTTTGGCGTGGCGCAAATGCCAAAGATGAGCACAATTGACCTGCGCTTGGAAAATCTACCATCGGATCAATGGATTTCACCAAAGCTGGTCGGCGCCGCGCAAATGTGCATTGACGCGGGTGAGCAGGTCATGTTTTTTTTAAACCGTCGTGGCTTTGCGCCCTTGACGCTGTGTAGGGCCTGTGGGCATCAAATAGCCTGTGAAGATTGCGACGCACGCATGGTTGAACACCGTTTTTTAAAGCGGTTAATGTGCCATCAGTGCGGGGCCTCAAAGTCGATACCCTTGGCGTGCCCCCATTGCCAAGCAGAAGGGAAAATGGCCCCCGTAGGCCCCGGAGTTGAACGTCTGGCCGAAGAGGTAACCCTTAAATTCCCAGATGCGCGATTGGCGGTTTTATCGTCAGATCTTTTTACAACAGCACGCGCGCTTAAAGACCAAATCACCGCCATTGCAGCGGGGGCGGCGGATATTATCATCGGCACACAAATCGTAGCCAAAGGGCATAATTTCCCGCTTTTGACCTTGGTTGGGGTGATTGATGCTGATTTGGGGCTACAAGGGTCCGACCTGCGCGCCGCCGAGCGCACTTTTCAGCTAATCAATCAGGTCGCAGGGCGGGCAGGGCGGGCTGATAAGCAGGGCCATGCCATGTTGCAAACCCACCAGCCCGAACATCCTGTGATCCGAGCCATATTGGGTGGCGATGCGGAAGCCTTTTGGCAAGCAGAAGCACAAGAGCGCCGCCTGGCCCAAGTGCCGCCCTATGGTCGCATGGCGGGGATTATACTTTCGGCTCCAGACATGGCCACCGCCTTTGATTTTGGTGCGGCGTTGGCACGGCATTCGGCCCCTCTCATCAAAGTAGGTGCGCAGGTTTTTGGCCCTGCGCCCGCACCGATTGCAAGGGTGCGCGGACGACACCGCGTGCGGCTTTTGGTCAAGATGAGCAAGGGGCTGGCTCTGCAAGCGGCCCTCATAGAGTGGCTGGGTCAATTGCGTGCGCCAGCCAATTTACGCATTTCTGTCGATATTGATCCGCAAAGTTTTCTTTAGGCGTTTTCCCTCTTATCCTTGGTAAGATTTTGGCTTATGCAAAGCCATGAGGTTGAATATTTTACCCCTTAAATCAGCCCAAAACCTGCCTTTTTGGCGGGGGCCTTTGTTTTTATTGTGCCTTGTTGCCGCGGCGCAGCCGATCTCTTTTGCGACTTGGTCAGCGCTTTTAAATAATTTTGTGGTTGAGCGGGCTGGATTTACAGGGATCGAAATCGGCTGGCTACATTCTGTGCGCGAAATTCCGGGCCTTTTGGCCGTAGGGGTCATTGGCATCTTGATGGTGATGCGGGAACAGGTGCTGGCCTTGGTGATGCTGGCGCTTTTGGGTGTAGCCACCGCCTTGACCGCGCATTTTCCTAGCTTTGGCGGCATTTTGGTTTTGACTATGCTGTCTTCTATCGGCTTTCATTATTTTGAGACGGTCAACCATAGTTTACAATTGCAATGGATAGACAAGGAGCGTGCACCCAAGATCTTGGGCTATTTGTCAGCTGTTGGCTCGGGGGCGGCCCTTTTGGCCTATGGGTTGATCATGCTGACTTGGGACAGCTTAAAACTAAGCTATGAAACTGTTTATGGACTTTCAGGCGGTTTAACGATGTTGATTGCCCTTTACTGCGCCTTTGCATTTGCGCAGTTCCAAGCGCCCAGCGTGCAACATCGGAATTTGCTTTTACGCAAACGCTACTGGCTTTACTATCTTTTGCAGTTTTTCGCAGGTGCAAGGAGGCAGATTTTCATCGTTTTTGCGGCGTTTATGATGGTGGAGCGTTTCGGCTTTACCGTGCATGCGCTCACGGCGCTCTTTTTGATTAATTATGTTGTGAATATGGTGTTGGCCCCCTTTATGGGGCAGTTTATCGCCCGCTTTGGCGAGAGGTTCGCCCTTATCGTGGAATACACGGGCCTATCTGTGGTGTTTTTGGCTTATGGAGGGCTGTATTGGTTTGGTTGGGGTGTTGGGGTTGCGGGCACGCTTTATGTGATGGATCATATGTTCTTTGGTCTCTCTTTTGCCCTTAAGACCTATTTTCAAAAAATTGCAGACCCCGCCGATATTGCCCCTACTGCGGCAGTGGCCTTTACGATCAATCATATCTCGGCGGTTTTTTTACCTGCGGGTCTTGGGTATTTGTGGGTGGTTAAGCCTGATTTTGTGTTCATAGCCGCCACGCTTTTGGCGCTGACCTCATTGCTTTTGGTGTTGCTAATCCCCCGCCATCCTTCCGAGGGACATGAGACTATTTTTACCGGTTCCTAGTGGGGTGGCGTAAGCTTGCACTGGTTTTTTGTGATTGCAGAGCTATATGTAATGAAAAATAAAGGATCCACCATGCTGGAACTATTTCAAAAAACGAGCGCAACTTTTCAGCCAGATCAGGTCTTGCCAGGGCGACCTGAGCCTATGACCGTGACCGAGGCGCATTTTGTTTCGGGCCTGTCTTTAACCGATACGGTCCCTGCGGGCATGGTGCAGGCCATGTTTGGGATGGGCTGTTTTTGGGGGGTTGAGCGGCTTTTTTGGGAAACGTCTGGAATTTATCTGTCGATGGTTGGCTATGCGGGGGGTATAACGCCCAACCCAACCTATAAAGAAACCTGCACCCAACTGACTGGTCATAATGAGGTGGTGCGCGTGATTTTTGATCCTACCAAGCTCAGTTATAGCGACCTTTTGCAGATTTTTTGGGAAAATCACGACCCAACCCAAGGGATGCGCCAAGGAAATGACGTGGGCTCGACCTATCGCTCGGGTATTTACTGTTATGACCAAGCACAGATAGGGCAAGCGCTTGACAGCAAGGCCACCTATCAAGCTGCGCTCTTGTCTGCTGGGCATGGGGTCATCACAACCGAGATTTTAGAGGTACCGAAGTTTTATTATGCGGAAGATTATCATCAGCAATATTTGGCCAAAAACCCAAATGGTTATTGTGGTTTGCAAGGCACGGGCGTGATCTGTCCGATCGGCACGGGCGTGCCGGCTCAAGATGGTCGCTCCCTTGACGTTGGGGGGCACGGCTTGTAAGCGCGGCGTAGATCTTTATTGGAAATTACATGACGACATATTCAGCGTTGACCACCGTTGTGGGGCAAGACCCTGCCGAAGCTTTGGCCGAAGCGCTTGAGCTTTTATCGCCAGAACCAACGGGTGTTGGTGTCTTTGAAATTGAAGACGGCTCGGGTCTTTGGGAAATTGGCGCTTACTTTATGGATGCGCCCGATGCTACGACGCTTGATGTTTTGGCGCTGGCGTTTGGAGCAAAGTATTTTGTGATCTCCGAAGTGCCTGATATTGACTGGGTTGCCAAAGTGAAACGCGAGTTAAGTCCAGTCGAAGCAGGCCGCTTTTTCGTCTATGGCTCGCATGATGCGGACCGTGTGCCCGAAGGGCGGGTGGCTTTGTTGATCGAAGCTGCCGTGGCCTTTGGTACGGGACATCATGGCACTACTTTGGGCTGTTTGCGCGCCTTCGATCGTTTGTTTGATGCGGGTTTTGCTCCTTTGAATGTTGCTGATATTGGCTGTGGGACCGCAGTTTTGGGGATGGCGGCCGCCAGCGTTTTGCCCGATGCGATGGTTTTTGCATCGGATATTGATCAAGTTGCGGTTGAGGTTGCCGCGGCCAATATTGAGGCGAACGGCCTAAAAGGGCGCATCTTGGCGTTGCAAGCGGCTGGGTTTGAACATCGCGACCTCAGCAAGGCCGCCCCCTTTGATCTGGTTTTTGCTAATATTCTAAAGGGCCCCTTGCTCGAGCTTGTGCCCGATATGGCTAAACATGTGGCAAGTGGAGGACTTGCGATCTTATCAGGGCTTTTGGTCGTGCAGGCCGAAACCATCATCGCCGCCTATGAGTCGGCAGGGTTCACCTTGCAAAATCATGAAGATATAGGCGAATGGTCGACCTTGGTGCTGAAGCGCCACTAAAGAGGCCTGTGGACCCGCACAAAATGAAAAATCGCACCGTGCAAAATCAGGGTGTGGTCTTTTTATGTTATTATACGCTGCACCCTAACGTTGAGTTGTGGCTAAACGCTTAAAGGCGTTCAATATCCGAACGGATCAAGCCGATGTCTGACAGTTGACGGTCTGACAGGCGATAAAGTTCGTTGCGTGTTTTTCTAGCTTTGTTCCATATAGCCAGCTTCGCGCTTGCTCCCTGGATAAAAACAACAATTTGGTAAATCTTTACAGCTCCAAATGGGACTGAACGTGACATTTCAAAGCCGGTCATCTTAATAGTTCCTTGCGATCCTTACAAAAGCCATATTGCGTTTGCATCGCCCATTTATCGGCGGCCGCCTACAAAAACAATCACCATTATATCAAAGCCGTATTGCGTCTAGCGCATAGGTCGTTTTACATTATTTTAAACAAATGCATTTGTTAGGTGTTTGGGGCGGCGCGCCTATTCGCTGGCTGGTAGGCAGTGCATAGACAACGATGCCGCCGGTGCGTAGCAAAGGGTCTTTTGGGATAAAATTTTGACAATCCAGAAAAGATCTTGGCGGATGTTCTTGTTTCGTGCTAATGTTGGTTCTAAGACAGGGATGATAAAATGCGCGTTATTGGGATTGATCCGGGATTAAGACATTTGGGCTGGGGCGTGATCGACGTGGCGGGGTCTAAATTGACCCATGTCGCCAATGGTATTTGCCATTCGCAACCTTCGGCGCAATCGGTGGGTGATTTGGCGCGGCGGCTTTTGTTGCTGCATGAGCAGTTGACCCAAGTTATGCAAACCTATCGCCCAACGGCGGCGGCGGTCGAAACTACTTTTGTGAATAAAGATGCGGTGGCCACGCTCAAACTGGGCCAAGCCCGTGGCATCGCCCTTTTGGTACCCGCGCAAGCCGGGCTTGAGGTGGGTGAATATGCGCCCAACGCGGTCAAGAAAACAGTTGTAGGCGTGGGCCACGCTCAAAAGGATCAAATTGATCACATGGTTCGCATTTTATTGCCAGGCGTGGTGATCGTAGGGCCTGATGCGGCCGATGCTTTGGCCATCGCCATTTGTCACGCGCATCATCAACAATCGGCCGGGCGCTTTAATGCGGCCCTTGAAAGGGCGCAAACGGTGGCAGCACAATGATCGGAAAACTTTCAGGACGTATCGATTTTCGAGGAAATGACCATATTTTGCTAGATGTGCGCGGGGTGGGCTATATCGTCCATGTGTCCGAGCGCACCTTGGCCGGCCTGCCCCCTGTAGGCCAAGCAGTCGCGCTTTATACTGAATTATTGGTGCGCGAAGATCTGCTTCAGCTTTTTGGCTTTCCAACGATGTTGGAAAAAGAATGGCACCGGCTTTTGATGACGGTGCAAGGGGTTGGCGCTAAGGCCGCGATGGCCATATTGAGTGCGCTTGGACCGGAAGGTGCGGCACGCGCCATTACGTTGGGCGATGTGCGTGCGGTTCAAGCGGCCCAAGGGATCGGACCCAAAATTGCGCAGCGTGTGGTGTTAGAGTTGAAGTCCAAAGCCCCTAGTTTGATGGCTGCAGGGGGCGCCTTAATGGCGCAGGCCCAAGGGCAAGATGGCGACGATGTGATCGAGCCGATTACCCCAGGCAAAGTTCCCCAAGGCAGCGCCCCCTCAGATGGGCAGATCAGGGCATCGGCGGCCGCCGATGCCCTGTCTGCGCTTTTGAATTTGGGTTACGGTCAGTCAGACGCAGCCTCGGCCGTGGCGCAAGCGGCAGGGAGCGCGCCCGACGCAAATAGCTCCACGCTCATTCGCGCGTCCTTAAAAGCACTGGCCCCTAAAGCATGAGCATGATTGAAAAGAAAACCTCAGATCCTATGGTGCGTCCCGCACCCTTGCCCGACGATGCGGACCGCGCCTTACGTCCGCAGGTTCTGGATGATTTTGTGGGCCAGGTCGAAGTCCGTGCCAATTTGCGCGTCTTTATAGAAAGCGCGAAAATGCGTGGTGAGGCGATGGACCATACTCTATTTCACGGTCCGCCCGGATTGGGCAAAACCACCCTTGCTCAGATCATGGCGCGTGAACTTGGGGTGGGGTTTCGCATGACCTCGGGGCCGGTTTTGGCTCGCGCTGGTGATTTGGCGGCGATTTTAACAAATCTTGAGGTCAATGACGTTCTGTTTATCGATGAAATTCACCGTCTTTCACCCGTTGTAGAAGAGGTGCTTTACCCCGCAATGGAGGATTTCGCCCTAGATCTTGTGATAGGCGAAGGGCCTGCGGCACGGACTGTACGCATTGACTTGCAGCCCTTTACCTTGGTGGGGGCGACCACAAGGTTGGGCCTTTTGACAACGCCCTTGCGCGATCGTTTTGGCATTCCAACCCGTTTGCAATTTTACACGGAAGATGAGCTTGATCTGATCGTAGCACGCGGGGCGCGGCTTTTGGGCGTACGAGCCGAGGCGGCGGGGACCCGCGAAATCGCCCGTCGCGCCCGAGGCACACCGCGTATTGCGGGGCGTTTATTGCGCCGCGTGGTTGATTTTGTTACGGTTGAGGGCGACGGCTGTCTAACCCAAGCCATCGCCGACCGCGCGCTTATTCGCTTGGGAGTGGATCATCTGGGTCTTGATGGGGCGGATCGGCGGTATTTGCTGCTTTTGGCCGAGAATTACGCAGGCGGGCCCGTGGGGGTGGAAACCATCGCCGCCGCTCTTTCAGAATCGCGCGACGCTATTGAAGAAGTGATAGAGCCCTTTTTGCTACAACAAGGACTGATCATGCGCACCCCACGTGGCCGCATGTTGGCCTCCAAAGCCTGGCGTCATATAGGGCTTGATGCGCCGCGCAGCGCCACAAAAAATGATCTTTTCACCGAAGATTAGCTCTATCGTGGTTGAGCTTAAAAGCTTTCGCGCCTAAAAGGATGCATCAAACTTTGGGGCGTAGCATGTCTTTTAACGTCGAACAGATGACTGCGCTTTTCACCCGCTCCGATGGCACCTATCTTTGTGCGCGTTGGGGCCGACCCATTGCCGCGGTGATATTTGGACTTGAGGAAAGCTCGCTTGGACTTTTCAAAGGGGCGATTGAAAGCATCGTGCATTTGGCCGGTCATGAGATGGCCGAGATCGACCCTGAACTTGGGGCCAATCTGATGATGTTTTTTTGCCGTTCGTGGGATGAGCTGGTGCTTGTTCCGAAGTTGGAAGCAATGGTGCCCGATCTGACGGCGCTTTGCGCGCGGCTTACGGCGGCGAAAGCTAATCAATACCGCAGTTTTCGTTTTGACGCGGATGGGACGATCAAGGCTGCGTTCGTGTTCATCTGCATGGATGAGGCAATGGCCGGGCAAGATGCGCACGGTTTGGCCCTAGCGCAAGCAGTACAAATCATTTTGGTTTGGTCGGATCAGGCCTTTCTCGCGGGCGCGCCTTTAGGGATTTACGATGGTGCAGTGGTATTAAGGCCCGAAATAGCAGCGGTCATTCGCGCCGCCTATGACAAAACTATGCCGCGCGTGGCCCACGATAAATCCCATGGCTTGCGGCTTTCAGCTCGCGTCATTAGCGCCCTAGAGGCGTGTTAAGACAAGACTTTTGATTTGCTTGCAGCTTCTATAGACTAAGGGTCAAGGTTTTATGAGAGGGCGCTATGACAAAGATCACTCTTGCGCGCCATCACATCGTGGTGGCACAAGCACAATTCAAATCCAGTCCAAGCCAAGTCTATGCTATTTGGACTGACACGGCCAATCGTCATAGGTGGGAACCCACTCCAGAAGGAATGAAAACCCATTACCTCAACTATGATTTCTGCATCGGCGGTGTCGAGCAAAGCGAAATGCGCCAAGGTGGGGCAGTCGTGGCCAAATTTATCACGAGGTTTTTTGATATTGTCCCTGATCATAGGTTGGTTTTTTCGGTCACGGTCTTGGTTGATGACGTCCCTGTTTCTTGCTCGCAAAATACACTTGAATTGGTGCCCGAGGGCACGGGCACTAAACTAACCTGTCATGAAATGGTCGTTTGGCTCCATGGTAATGACCTAAGCATAGAACATCAGGGCGGTTGGGATTTGATGTTGAACCGAATGGTGACCTTTGTTGATCGCTAAGCCTCAAGTCCATCGGTTCTTTTGCCAAGTCCATTATGAAGATACAGACATGGCAGGCATCGTTTATTATGCCAACTATCTGAAGTTCATCGAGCGCGCGCGCTCGGCTTTTGTGCGGAACTTGGGGATAGACCAAAATGATCTGCGTAAGCGGCACGGAACGATTTTTGCGGTGCGAAAAGTTGTGGCAGATTATCTAAAACCAGCGATTTTCGAAGATCAATTAACCGTGGTCACCAGTCCTCAGTCTGTAACTTCCGCCCGTCTGATCTTAAATCAAGATGTGATGCGCGGTGATATGCTTTTGTTTCGCGCTGAGGTAACTTTGGTTTATTTATCTCCGTCTGGGCGCCCCTTACGTCTGCCAAGCGCTGTTTTGGCCGCCGCAACCGTGGGCGCCGTTAAACTAGCCGGTACGATTTAATCTCTCTTTTTGAAATACATCAGAGGTCATTGGCAAACCGAAAGAAATTTGGTAGAATTATGTTGAAAAGATTGGTCATTAGACCCCAAAAAAGAGCAGGCATATGGACACACAAACCCTTGCGACGGTGCAGGAGATAGACTTCTCTTTGCTAGCCCTATTTTTACGTGCCACATTCACCGTTAAACTTGTCATGCTGTCATTGATTGGCATGTCGGTTTGGTCTTGGGCCATTATAATTCAAAAACATCTTAGCTTTGCCATCGCTCGGCGTGAAGCGTTGATCTTTGATCGAGCTTTTTGGTCGGGTGAGCCTTTGGATGAATTGTTCGACAAAATTGGCCCCTCAGCTCGCGGGGCTTCAGAGCGGATTTTTTTTGCTGGAATGCTTGAGTGGCGCAGGTCTCATCGGAAAGATGGGGGGCTCATTGCAGGCGCGCAGGCGCGGATCGATCGGTCGATGGATGTGGCTATCGCCAAGGAAAGCGAAAAACTCAATAAGGGCCTATCCTTCTTGGCCACGGTTGGATCAACAGCACCTTTCGTGGGCCTGTTTGGCACTGTTTGGGGTATAAAACACGCTTTTGAGCAAATAGCCATCTCGCAAAATACCAATTTGGCCGTTGTCGCTCCCGGGATTGCCGAAGCGTTGTTGGCCACCGCAGTTGGGCTAATCGCCGCTATTCCTGCAGTGGTTTTTTACAATAAGTTAAACGCAGACAGCGAACAGATCATAGGTGGCTTTGAAGCTTTTGCAGATGAGTTCTCAACCATTCTTTCTCGCCAATTGGACGTGTAACTATGGCCTCCGGAATCCAGCATCGAGCAGGCAAAAATCGACACGTTCGGAGGCGGGGAAAGTCTGCGGCCATGTCAGAGATTAACGTAACCCCTTTCGTGGATGTTATGTTGGTTTTGTTGATAATTTTTATGGTAGCAGCGCCTATGTTAACAGTAGGCGTACCCGTTGAGTTGCCCGAGACAGCGGCAACCGCCCTGCCTACGGAAGCAGAAGAGCCGTTAACCGTGACCATGACCGCCCAAGGGGCTTTACTGATCCAAAAAACCGAAGTTGATGCAAATGAGCTTATTACCAAGTTGCAATTGATCGCCGCCGAGCGTGATAGCGACAGGCTCTTCTTGCGGGCTGATGCAGCTATTTCTTATGGACAAGTAGCCAAGGTTATGGGTGCACTTAACGCCGCCGGTTTTCGCAATATAGGGCTTGTGACCGATGGCAATGGCCCCAGTTTTAACGGCTCTGGCGGTTAGGCCCAAAATGAATATTGGCCTTTTGGTTTCTGGTTTGGGGCATCTATTTTTGTTGCTGTGGATGTTCGCCGCTGGTTTTTTCACCAAGATCGAAAAGACGCCCGAACTGCAAGTCACACAGGTTACTATTTTATCAACACAAGAGTTTGACGCGCTAAATGCCGGTCAGCCCGAGCTTCCATCGACGAATACGCCTGACATGGCGAGGCCAGCAGCAGAGCTAACCCCAGCACTTCCATCTGCTCCTAAGGCTGAACCGACGCCGGTGTTAAAGTCTGAGCCTTCTCCGACACCCACTCTTGAACTTGCCCCCAAACTGATGCCTTCCCCTAAGGCACCTGAGCAGCCCCTGCTCAGTGAGGCGCCTGAGCAAACAAAGCCTCAAGACGCGCCACGCGTAGCGCCCGTTGCGGCCCTGCCGCCACCTGTAAATGCTGCAATCGCTCAAGATACTGCCCTCGCCGTTATCAAAAGTCCTGATCCAGCCCCTGTGCCCGAGGTTATGGTCGATCGCCAGTCTATGGCCCCTGAAGCTGCTACCACACAAATCATCACCGAGGCGACCCAGACCCAAAATATACCGACTTTGGCGCCTCAAACCAGCGCGCGTCCAAAAACGCGCCCTACAGTGGCCCCCAAACCTGAGGTGCCCCCCGAGACCATAACTGACCTGGTGGCCGAGGCATTGGCTGAAGCTTTTGCAGAACCTATACCACTCGAACCTGAAGCCGCGCCAAGTCGCCCCGCAGTGGGCAGCCTGACAACTTTCGAAATGGACAGCTTGCGCCTTTCTGTGCAAAGCTGTTGGAATGTGGGCTCATTATCAACGGATGCACTGAATGTCGTGGTCACCATTGGGCTGTCTATTCAGAAAAATGGTATGCCTGATGCGGCCTCCATCCGGATTGTCGCTTTTGAAAATGGATCCGAAGTGGTAGCCCGTCAGGCTTTTGAGGCAGGGCGGCGCGCCATCATCCGGTGTGGTGCTAAGGGTTTCAAATTACCCAAAGAGAAATATGATCAGTGGAAAGATGTGGAAATGGTATTCAACCCCAAAGAAATGAGGATGAAATGACTCTGTTTGGCCTCACGTTAAGCCACAAATTAGGTATTTTTCGCTTAACAGCCGCCATGATATTGGCTTTTGGCGCGCAGATGGGCGCGGTTTGGGCCCAAAATGGCCCTTTGCGCATAGAGATCACCCAGGGCGTGATAGAACCTTTGCCGATCGCAGTGCCTGGTTTTGTGGCCGAGAATGCTGCCGCACTCGATTATGCAGCGAAGATTTCACGCGTGATTGCCGAAGATATGGCGGGTACTGGGCTTTTTCGAGAAATTCCCGTTTCAGCTCATATTTCGCGCATCAGTGCCTTTAATGACCCGATCGCCTTTGCCGATTGGAAAGCGGTGAATGCGCAGGCCTTGGTTGTGGGGGCGGTCTTTGTGCAGGGCGTCACGGCCACGGTTAAATTTCGCTTGATCGACGTCTTTTCAGGTCAACAAATGGGCGAGGGACTGCAGTTTTCAGGGCCTGTTGGTATATGGCGGCGCACGGCCCATAAGGTCGCCGATGCTGCCTATTCGCGCCTGACGGGAGAAAGCGGCTATTTTGATAGCCGGGTGGTCTTTGTGGCGGAAACTGGCGCTAAAAACAAGCGCGCCAAACGTCTGGCTATTATGGATTATGATGGGGCCAATGTTGAATATTTGACTGATGATAAATCAATTGTCTTGGCTCCACGCCTGTCAAGTGAGGGCGATAAGATATTGTTTACCAGCTATAAAACCGATTTTCCAAAAATCTATATGATGGATCTAGCCCGTAAGTCAGTGGTGTCGTTGGCCGATCAAAAAGGCACGATGGCTTTTTCACCGCGCTTTGCCCCAGATGGAAAATCCGTGATCTATTCGCTGGAAAAAGGCGGAAATACAGATATTTACGCACTTAATCTTGCCTCAGGCGCGTCGCGCCAGCTTACCAATGCACCTTCAATTGAAACAGCGCCTAGCTTTTCGCCTGATGGTAGCAAAATAGTTTTTGAATCTGATCGTTCGGGTGGGCAGCAAATTTATATCATGGATGCAAACGGGCAAAATCTGCGTCGCGTCTCCTCGGGTCAGGGTCGTTACGGCACGCCCGTTTGGTCGCCGCGCGGTGATTTGATTGCCTTTACAAAGCAAAATCAGGGCCGTTTTCATATTGGCGTTATGCGCATTGACGGCTCGGAAGAGAGGTTGCTAACCGCTTCATTCTTGGATGAGGGCCCAACCTGGGCTCCAAATGGACGTGTCATCATGTTCACGCGTGAGACATCTGGAGCTACCGGGAAGTCTTCTCTTTATTCGGTTGATATTTCTGGCCGTAATTTAAAACGGGCGAAAACCGAAGGGGCGGCCTCGGATCCCGCATGGTCACCGCTTTTGCCATAATTCGTATAGGCCCTGATTTCCAAGGCAAATTTAATCTGCTACAATTGTCTAAATCGAGCAAAAAGGATAACGCGATGAATGATCTAAGCAAAGCATTGATGTTGGTCGCCGCTTTGGCGTTGACCGGCTGTAATAAACCCGGCAGTGGCGCTGGCTCTGCTGGTGGGATTGAGATGATCAGTCTTGGCTCACCCTCAGATCCGACGTCACCTGCCTATTTCCAAGGGAGCGTTGGGGACCGTGTGTTCTTTGAAGTTGACCAGAGCACCCTGACCGCACAAGCGCGCGAAATTTTAGAACTGCAAGCCAGCTGGCTTCAAGGCAATGCCAGTTATAATATTGTGATCGAAGGTCACGCAGACGAGCAAGGCACGCGTGAATATAACTTGGCTTTGGGCGCCCGTCGCGCCAGTGCGGTGCAAGACTATCTGACGACCGTGGGCATTAACCTGAACCGTATGCGCACTGTAAGCTATGGTAAAGAGCGTCCGGTCGAAATTTGCTCGATAGAAGATTGTTATGCCCGTAATCGCCGTTCGGTTACTGTTTTGACAGAATAGCTTAAACATAAAGCGCGACAGGAGTTATAGATGAAATATCTAAGTCTGAGTTGCTTTATTTATCTGACTGCGACTGGCTCTGCTTTTGGGCAAGGCCCGGCCGCTAGTTTGGCAGATATTCGGCAAGAAATCTCGCTTTTGAATGGTGAGCTTGTTGATTTAAAGCAAGAACTTTTGCGCTCGAGCGATATACTGTCGCGCCAAGAAGGGCTTTCGGTCTTTGGACGGCTGTCCGAGGTTGAAGCGCAGGTTACCCGGCTGACCGGTCAATCCGAAGCGTTGGAGCTCCGCATTAACCGCATTGTCGCCGATGGCACAAACCGTGTTGGTGATTTGGAATTTCGCCTGACCGAATTGGAAGGTGGGGATCCAAGTCAATTATCTGAGCCCGCACCTTTGGGCGGCGTTTCCTCCCAAGTGGCCGCAGATCCATCACAAATCGCATCTGCCGTTGAAGGCCCACTTGAGTCCCTCCCAATGCCAGAATTGGCCATCAGCGAGCAAAGCGACTTTGACGCAGCCGTCGCGGCATTAGAAGCACAAAAAAATCAAGAGGCTGCCGCTATGTTTGCCAATTTTGTGATGACCTACCCGGGCAGTTCTCTGACCCAAGAGGCGCAGTTTCTTCGTGGAAAAGCCTTTGAAAATCTTAAGGACGCGGCAAAGGCGGCCCGCGCTTATCTTGAGGCATTTTCTGGCCAGCCAAACGGACCCAAGGCATCAAATTCTTTGGTGCAATTGGGGATTTCTCTGAATGATTTGGGTCAGAAGGCTGATGCTTGCGTGACCTTGCAAGAGGTCAGCGCCCGTTTTCCAGGCACGCCCTCTGCCGAAGTGGCGGTGGCTGCTGTTGTGCGATTGCAATGCCCGTAGGCGTGGCGAAAGGGTCTGATCCTTTTGTACTTTTTGCAGCGCGGATGGCGGCTTTATGGCCAAAGTCGGCCCCTTTGGGTTTGGCCGTATCTGGCGGAGGGGATTCCCTCGCACTTTTGCACCTTGCGCGGGCTTTGAACCTCCATATTTCAGTGGCGACGGTCGATCATAATTTACGTGAAGGAAGTAGAGCCGAGGCGAAATTTGTCGCAACGCTATGCCAAAGCTTTGGGATTCCACATAAAATCCTAACCTGGCGGAGCTGGGACGGGCGCGGCAATTTGCAAGATCAAGCCCGCCGCGCACGCTATCAGCTTTTAGCCCAGTGGGCTGAAAGTTTGGGGCTTGAGGCCATTGCCTTGGGCCATACGCGCGATGATTTGGCCGAAACCTTTCTAATGCGGCTTGGTCGGAGTGCAGGGCTAGACGGGCTTTGCGCCATGCAAGCGAAGCGGTCATATTTGTCAAAGATTTGGCTACGCCCTCTATTAGAGGTCCCACGCATATCTTTACGCGATTTTCTGCAGACGCAAGGTCATGATTGGCTCGAAGATCCGTCAAATGATAATGCTAAATTCGACCGCATTCGAATTCGCAAAGCTATGGTGAGCTTGGACGAATTGGGCCTTGATTCGGCAACCTTAGCGCAAGTGGCCGCACAACTTGGGCGGGCGCGTGAGGCTTTGGCGCATCAAACCCATTCTTTTGCCCAAGATCATGTCCAGATCATCGGCCCTGATGTACTTTTGGAGCGCGCGTCCTATAGCGGCGCTCCTGTCGAACTGTTGCGCCGGAGCTTGTTGGCCGCGATCATGTGGGTTTCTTCGGCTGAATATGGGCCGAGAGGTGCAAATTTGACCCGAGGCATCCAAGCTTTGCTTGCAGGGCATAGTGTGCCTTTGGCGGGCTGTCGTTTGTTGGTTGAGGATCTAAATTTTCGCGTCACGCGCGAAGCGAAAGCTGCTTCAGCGCCCGTTCCTGCCACACAAGTTTGGGACGGACGCTGGCAGGCTTTTGGACCAAATTTAGCTGACTTGACTTTGGGTCCGTTGGGCGCGCAGGGCCTTTTGCAGGTTCAGAGCTGGCGCGAAAGCGGCTTTGGGAGGGTCTCGTTATTGGCAAGCCCAGCACTCTGGTGTAGAGACACGTTAATTGCGGCGCCCTTCGCTGGAATGTCTAATAATTACAGGGTTTCATTGATACCTAATCAGAAAGATTTCTATCATTCCCTTTTGCCGCATTGAACCTGCGCAATGAATGTCTATCTTATACGAAAGGCAACGAAGCTCGTTGCATATGATTAAGGAGAATCTTCGTGGGTAATGCACGAAATATAGCGTTTTGGGTTGTTTTGTTCCTGTTGGTCTTGGCCCTGTTTAATTTATTTGGCACAGGCTCAAATACGGCTGCGTCGCGGACGCTTTCCTATTCGGAATTCATGTCGCGGGTTGATAGTGGCGATGTGACATCGGTAACTCTGGACGGTGAACGCATTATTATGCGCACATCAAACAATCAAGAATTCTTGAGTATAAAACCTGAGGGCGAAGATATCTCTGAGCGTTTGTTGGCTAAAAATATTGAAGTGCGGGCTGAAGCGCAGCAAAAATCTGGGATTATGTCGGCCCTTTCGGTTTGGTTGCCCTTTTTATTGTTGATCGGTGTTTGGTTCTTCTTCATGAACCGTATGCAAGGCGGGGGTGGGCGCTCGGGTGCTATGGGATTTGGCAAATCGCGGGCCAAATTGCTAACCGAAAAGCAAGGCCGTGTGACCTTTGACGATGTGGCCGGCATTGATGAAGCCAAAGAAGAGCTGGAAGAAATTGTTGAATTTTTGCGAAATCCACAGAAGTTTAGCCGTTTGGGTGGTAAAATTCCAAAAGGGGCGTTGCTGGTAGGTCCCCCGGGAACTGGGAAAACCTTGCTTGCGCGCGCCATTGCGGGCGAAGCGGGCGTGCCGTTCTTTAGTATATCTGGCTCGGACTTTGTTGAGATGTTTGTGGGTGTGGGTGCAAGCCGTGTGCGCGATATGTTTGAACAAGCCAAAAAAAACGCGCCGTGCATTGTCTTTATTGACGAAATTGATGCTGTGGGGCGTGCGCGTGGTGTTGGCATGGGCGGTGGTAATGATGAGCGCGAGCAGACATTAAACCAACTTTTGGTTGAGATGGATGGATTTGAAACCAATGAGGGTGTGATAATCGTGGCGGCCACAAACCGCAAAGATGTGCTTGACCCTGCCTTGCTGCGCCCGGGTCGTTTTGACCGCCAAATCCAAGTGCCGAACCCTGATATCAAAGGGCGTGAAAAGATCTTAAACGTGCACGCGCGCAAAGTGCCTTTGGGGCCTGATGTTGACCTGCGCATCATTGCGCGTGGCTGCCCAGGCTTTTCGGGCGCTGACTTGGCCAATCTGGTCAATGAGGCCGCTTTGATGGCAGCTAGAATTGGGCGTCGTTTTGTAGCGATGAATGATTTCGAGCAGGCCAAAGATAAGGTGATGATGGGGGCCGAGCGGCGCTCAATGGTACTGACTGTAGATCAAAAGGAAAAAACTGCATATCACGAAGCGGGCCATGCTATTGTTGGAATGCACATGCCCAAATGCGACCCCGTTTACAAGGCTACCATAATTCCGCGCGGTAGCGCTTTGGGAATGGTTGTGTCCTTACCTGAGATGGATCGTTTGAATATGCATAAAGACGAGGGCAAGCAAAAAATCGCGATGACGATGGCGGGTAAAGCGGCTGAAATCATCAAATATGGCGAAGAGGGTGTCTCGTCTGGCCCTGCGGGCGATATTCAACAAGCAAGCGCGTTGGCGCGTGCTATGGTTATGCGCTGGGGCATGTCGGATAAAATTGGTAATATTGATTATGCCGAAGCGCATGATGGATATGCGGGTGCGACTGGGGGCTTCTCGGTCTCAGCTGAAACCAAAAAGTTGATCGAGGTGGAAGTTAAAGCCTTGATTGACGAAGGCTATGAAACAGCGCGCCGCGTCTTGACTGACAATCCTGTTGAGTTTGAACGGTTGGCCCAAGGTCTCTTAGAATATGAAACCCTGACGGGCGATGAAATCAAGAAAGTCGTTGCCGGCGAGGTGCTCGGTGGCGACGAGGATGAGGTGCCGGCCTCGCCTTTGGCTTCGGTTGTGGCAATGCCGAAAACAAAATCTAGGGCGGCGAAATCTGAAAAGGCGCCCGATAAGGGCGATGAATCGGATAAACCTTCCAATCCTGAATTATAATAAAACAACGCCCTGGCCTAGCCGGGGCGTTGTTTTATTAAAGAGGTCAAAATGCCAGCTTTAAAAGCCACAGATACCTATGGAACCATCACTTGGCTCGGCTTTGTACCAAATCGAGCGCTGGCCCTGCCCTCGCAATCGGTTTCGCGTCTTGCGGTGGGTTTTGATGGGCCTCAAGGTGAAGATCACGCAGGCTTGGTACGCCCAAGCTGCAGTCGGGTTACCAGCCAATATAAGAAGGGCACGCCGATTCGTAATGTGCGCCAATTGTCGGTGCTAGGGGCTGAAGATCTTGCTGATATTGCTAATAAAATGGGTATTGACGGGCTAGATCCTGCGTTGGTGGGCGCTACGATGGTGATAAGTGGCATTCCTGATTTTAGCCATATTCCGCCTAGTGCGCGTTTGCAAAATGAAAGGGGGGCCACGATTGTGGTCGATATGGAAAACCGCCCCTGTATGTTACCAGCAAAACCAATCGAGGCGCAGCATCCAGGCTTTGGCGCCCGCTTTAAGTCTGCCGCTTTGGGCAAGCGGGGCGTGACGGCATGGGTTGAAGCCGAAGGAGTTTTTCAACTTGGTGACAAGGTCAGGCTCCATATTCCAGATCAACCAATTTGGGCAGGCAAGAAGAGCCTTTGATTTTCGATTAAGTATCTGGTACACCATATTCCACGAAATGCACTTTTGTATACTATCGGAAACGCACAAAGGCGGTTTTGCTAGCCCTTGGGTCGGAAATAAGATTGTTAAAGCAAAAGTACGGCTTAGATTGAATATGGAAAAAGGGTACTTAGACCCGTGGAGGATTGCTATGACCGTTAAAACAGACATTGAAATTGCACGCGAAGCAAAGAAAAAGCCAATCATGGAGATTGGATCTAAGCTGGGTATACCGGCTGAGCATCTCTTGCCCTATGGCCACGACAAAGCAAAAGTCAGCCAAGAATTTATTAAATCCTTGGCTTCAAAGCCTAACGGTAAGCTAATTCTGGTGACTGCAATAAATCCAACACCCGCCGGTGAAGGTAAAACCACCACAACCGTTGGTTTGGGTGATGGTTTGAACCGCATTGGTAAAAAAGCGGTCATTTGTATTCGCGAGGCAAGTCTTGGGCCAAACTTTGGTATGAAGGGCGGTGCTGCGGGCGGCGGATATTCTCAAGTCGTTCCAATGGAAGAGATGAACCTACATTTTACAGGTGACTTCCATGCTATCACCTCTGCGCACAATCTTCTGTCCGCCATGATCGATAATCATATATATTGGGGCAATTCGCTCAACATCGATGCGCGCCGTATCATGTGGCGCCGTGTTATGGACATGAATGACCGCGCCTTGCGTGATATCGTTGTCAATCTTGGTGGCGTGTCGAATGGTTTCCCACGTCAAACAGGATTTGATATCACCGTCGCATCAGAAGTTATGGCTATCTTGTGCCTCTCAAATGACTTGGACGATTTGCAAAAACGCTTAGGCGACATAGTCGTCGCCTATACACGTGAGAAAAAGCCAATCTATTGCCGCGACATCAAAGCTGACGGCGCGATGACTGTTTTGCTTAAAGACGCGATGCAGCCAAATCTTGTGCAAACTTTGGAAAACAACCCAGCCTTCGTGCATGGGGGTCCTTTTGCCAACATCGCGCATGGCTGCAACTCAGTTATTGCGACCAAAACTGCTCTAAAGCTGGGCGATTATGTGGTGACCGAAGCTGGATTTGGGGCCGATTTGGGCGCTGAAAAATTCTTTGATATCAAATGTCGCAAGGCGGGCCTTAAACCTTCTGCAACAGTTCTTGTTGCGACAGTGCGCGCAATGAAAATGAACGGCGGCGTGGCAAAGGCTGATTTGGGCGCTGAAAATGTTGATGCGGTCAAAAATGGCTGCGCTAACTTGGGCCGCCACATTGCCAACGTTAAAAGCTTTGGCGTTCCTGTTGTTGTAGCTATCAACCATTTCTACTCGGATACGGACGCTGAAGTTGAAGCAGTTAAGGCCTATGTCGCAGGCCAAGGTGCTGAGGCGATCTTGTGCAAACACTGGGCGAATGGCTCGGCTGGGATCGAAGATCTGGCACGTAAAGTGGTTGAGATGGCCGAGTCAGGTGTCGCTAATTTCGCGCCTATCTATCCGGATGCGATGCCGCTTTTGGAAAAAATCGAAACGATTGCGAAAAAAATCTACCACGCAAAAGACATTTCAGCCCCGGCATCAATTGTTGCCCAGCTTAAAACATGGGAAGCTGAAGGATACGGTGATTTGCCCGTCTGTATGGCAAAAACACAATATTCCTTCACAACGGATCCAACCGTGCGTGGCGCGCCAACTGGCCATACGATCGGCGTACGCGAAGTGCGGCTCTCGGCAGGTGCTGGGTTTATCGTCGCCATCTGCGGCGAGATCATGACGATGCCTGGTCTGCCAAAAGTACCCTCGGCTGAAGTCATTCGTTTGAATGATGTGGGCAATGTTGAAGGTTTGTTTTAAGTAACTTTTGGGCCGCCCGTTTTTTTGGGCGGCCCTTTTCATTTTTTAGGAGTATTTTATGTCTGCCCATATCATCGATGGCAAAGCCTTTGCTGCAAACGTTCGGGCACAAGTGTCTACGCATATTGTAGCCATTAAAGCGCAAAGCGGTAAAATTCCGGGATTGGCTGTGGTTTTGGTGGGTGAAGATCCTGCCTCGCAGGTCTATGTTGGGGCCAAAGGCAAGCAAACCGTTGAAGTGGGCATGAATAGTTATGAGCATAAACTTCCTGCCGACACGTCGGAAGCTGACTTGCTTGCCATTGTAGCTAAATTAAATAATGACCCTAACGTGCACGGAATTCTGGTGCAATTGCCGCTTCCTAAACATTTGAACTCTGACTTGGTGATCAATTCGATTGATCCTGCCAAAGATGTAGACGGGTTCCACATTTCGAATGTGGGTTTGTTAAGCACTGGACAAAAGGCGATGGTGCCATGCACGCCGCTGGGTAGTTTGATGATGCTGCGGGACTATCACGGGTCTCTTTCAGGTATGAATGCTGTGGTGGTTGGGCGCTCAAATATAGTGGGTAAACCTATGGCACAGTTGCTGCTTGGCGATAGCTGCACCGTCACAATAGCGCATTCGCGCAGCCGTGACTTGGCGCAAATTTGCAAAAGTGCAGATATTTTGGTGGCCGCTGTTGGCCGCCCCGAAATGATCACTGGCGACTATATTAAACCTGGTGCGACGGTGATTGATGTGGGCATTAATCGGATTGAACGCGACGGTAAGAACAAGCTTGTGGGCGACGTGCATTATGAAAGTGCTGCCGCCATTGCGGGGGCTATCACGCCTGTGCCCGGTGGTGTGGGGCCGATGACAATTGCTTGTTTGCTGGCTAATACGTTGACGGCCTTTTGTCGTGCGAATGGTTTTGATGAACCTGTCGGCTTGACGGCCTAAGCCAACTTTTCACTAAATGATCAAAAGCCAGGGCCTTGCGGGCCCTTGCCCTTTTGGAGCGTGGGCTTTATGCCGAAGTGATGAAAATCTTATTTCTTGGCGACGTAATGGGGCGGGCAGGGCGGCAGGCGATTACAAATCGACTGCCTGGGCTGCGTGCGGATTGGGCTTTAGATTTTGTGGCGGTGAACGGTGAAAACGCCAGTGCGGGTGCTGGTCTAACGCCTGCGCATGCCAAAGATCTTTTGGCGGCAGGGGCCGACTGTGTGACGCTTGGTGATCATTCTTTTGACCAAAAAGATATGCTGCAATTCATTGAAACTGAACCTCGCATTTTACGTCCCTTAAACTATGCCAAGGGCGCTCCTGGCAAAGGGGCGCGGCTGTTTACTGCTACACAAGGGCGCAAGATTTTGGTGCTGCAGGGTCTCGGGCAAGTTTTCATGAAACGGCCCTTTGACGATCCTTTTTCGGCCATCGATGCGGTATTGCGTGCGCACCCTTTGGGGGGGGTCGCGCATGCTTCACTTGTGGATATGCATTGCGAGGCGACGTCAGAAAAGATGGCCATGGGCCATTGGTGCGACGGACGTACAAGTTTGGTGGTGGGGACGCATACTCATGTTCCAACGAGCGATGCGCAGATTTTAAATAAAGGGACTGCGTATCTGACAGATGCGGGGATGTGCGGGGACTACGACTCTGTTATTGGGATGGAAAAGGCCGAGCCCATGCGCCGCTTTATCACGGGCATGCCCAAAGCCCGTTTTGAGCCTGCGGCGGGTGAGGCTACGCTTTGCGGCGTTTATGTCGAAACGAATGACGCCACGGGTCTGGCCACTAAAGTCTCGATGATCCGTATCGGTGGGCGCTTACATCAGGCGCAGCCTTAGGGATTTTTTCTTGTTTGATCGCTTTGGCTTGCGGCTTGCCCTTGGGCTGGGCTATATGGGCGCATAGCCGAAATGTAGGATCGGAGACTGGGTCATGGCGGGCCATTCAAAATGGGCAAATATTCAACATCGCAAGGGGCGGCAAGACAAGCTGCGCTCAAAGCTTTTTTCTAAATTGGCGAAGGAAATCACCGTTGCCGCGAAGATGGGTGACCCCGATCCAGATAAAAACCCACGTTTACGTTTAGCTGTCAAAGCGGCCAAGGCCGTTTCTTGCCCCAAAGAAGTGATTGACCGCGCCATCAAAAAATCCATGATGGGCGATGCAGAAGATTATGCAGAAGTGCGCTATGAAGGTTACGGTGCCAACGGCATTGCAATCATGGTGGAAACCATGACTGACAATCTTAACCGCACCGCCAGCAATGTGCGCAGCTATTTCACCAAATGCGGTGGCAATCTTGGCACGACTGGTTCGGTTGCCTTTATGTTTGATCGAATGGGCGAAATCACCTATCCGGCTAACGTGGGCGATGCCGACAGCGTTCTCATGGCTGCGATTGAGGCAGGCGCAAGTGATGTTGAATCAGACGAAGATGGTCATTGGATCTATTGCGACTCAACCGATCTAAGCGAAGTTTCAGACGCTTTGGAAAAATCTTTGGGCGAAAGCACCGAAGCCAAGCTTATATGGAAGCCACAAAATCGTACCAATGTTGATCTTGAGGCTGCAACCAAATTGATGCGCTTGATCGATCTTTTGGAAGACGATGACGATGTACAAAACGTCACAGGAAATTTCGACATCCCAGAAGACGTGGCCGCGCAGCTAAGTTAAAATCGCGCAAGCCCTTAGAAATGTGGTCAAGATGTGGCACGCAGCCGTTGCAGGTTATCTGGTTAGCGTCAGTTTAATATTGGCGATTGGTGCGCAGAATGCTTTTGTTTTGCGACAGGGTCTGCTGCGTGAATTTGTATTACCTGTGGTCTTGATCTGTGCGATCTCGGACGCGCTTTTGATAGCCTTGGGCATTGCCGGCTTAAGTTCAATTTTGGACCTTTGGCCGCTGGCACAATCTCTTATGCTTTGGGGCGGCGCACTTTTTTTGAGTGTTTACGGGGCTATGCGGTTTCGTTCGGCCTATAGGGGAGGGCAGGCGTTGATCGTCACCCATGCCGCGCCCAAAAGTTTAGGCAAGGTCGTGGTGACCTGTTTGCTTTTCACTTGGGCCAATCCGCATGTTTATGTTGATACGGTCGGGCTGATCGGTTCGATCGCAGCGCAATATGCGCCTGACCAGCTGGCTTTTGGCGTTGGAGCGGCCTTTGGCAGTTTTAGCTTTTTTGTGGCACTAGGTTTTGGTGCGCGGTTCTTGGCCCCTTTGTTTGCCAAACCCAAATCTTGGGTCTTTCTTGAGTTTGGCATCGGCGTGGTGATGTGGGCTATTGCCGCAGGCCTTATTGCCGAGGGTTTGCAATGATCCCTCCAAAAGCCTCATCCGCACCCCGCCCCATAGTTGGCATTCTTTGGATGATTTTTACAGGTTTTAACTTCGTGGCCGTCACAGTTTTGGTGCGCCAACTGGGCACTGATTTGCCTGCTGCGCAGTCAGCCTTTTTACGCTTTGCCATTGGTGCTTTGTTTTTTGCGCCAAGTCTTTTGGGATTGGTGCGTGGCGGCCCCTCACGCCAAGCCTTGCGGGTGTTTTTGGCCCGAGGGACTGTGCATGCCTGTGCCGTGGTGCTTTGGTTTTATGCCATGGCGCGCATTCCCGTGGCTGAGGTCACGGCCATTGGCTATTTGAACCCTGTGTTGGTTACGCTCGGGGCTACGCTGTTCTTTAAAGAGAAATTGACACGTACGCATTATTTAGCCATTGGACTGGCTTTTGTAGGGACGCTGATTATTCTGCGCCCCGGATTTCGTATCCTTGGCTTGGGGCAAATGGCGCAGGTGGGGGCGGCGATTTTGTTTGGGTGCTCGTATCTATTGGCCAAGAAGCTCAGCCAAAGCCAATCGGCGGGTCAAATTGTGGTAATGTTGTCTTTTTGCGTGACGGTGGGTCTTGCCCCCCTGGCCTTTTGGGTTTGGGTGCCTCCCAGTCTTTGGCAATTTTTCTCGCTGGCTTTAGTTGCGCTATTTGCCACACTTGGGCATTTTAGTATGACGCGCGCATTTCAAGCTGCGCCTATGGCGGTGACCCAACCCGTTGTTTTTCTCCAATTGATTTGGGCTTCTCTCTTTGGTTACATTTTGTTTGATGAGTTACCTGATGTGTTCGTCGTTTTGGGAGGGTTTATTATTGTCGCGGCAGTTAGCTATATTGTTTGGCGTAATCCGTTACAGGAAAAAAAACTTTAA
>ERZ889078.98-NODE-98-length-71144-cov-9.894428_pt1 | contig 71144 bp, 43 predicted proteins | sample MGYA00521266_ERZ889078 | MGnify/ENA primary metagenome ERZ889078 (study PRJEB32303, sample SAMEA104408618) | aquatic metagenome | biome: Brackish water; feature: Pelagic; material: water | place: Baltic Sea | collected 2014-06-16T06:34:00 | depth 76,534 m ... | reverse complement strand
TGGCCGCGCATCAAGCCGAATTGGCGGACGCGCGAAGTGAAGCCGCGCGGAACGCAAAAGCGCGGCAATCGGCTGAGGCTGAGGCGCGCGATCTTCGCAAGCAACTCAAGCAGCGTGAGCAGGCGTTGGCGACGATGAGCGATCGCTCGGCCAAGGGCGCCGCGACGGCGCTCAGCGCGAAGGAGCGCGAAGTTCGTGCCTTGCGCCAGCGGCTGGCGGTGCAGGTCGCCGAGCGGGATCGCAAGTTGGCGCGCCTGGAGACGACCCTCGACAAACGCTTGACCCAGTCGCGCGACGCGCTCTCCAAAGCGGCGAAAGACAACGACGCGCTCGAACGGCAGCTGGCCAGCGCTCGGGCAGGCGAAGCCACGGAGCGAAAGCGCGCCGAGGTGAAGTCCGCCGAGTTGGCGCGCACTCAGAAGCGGGTCGCCGAGAAGGACGCAGAGCTGGCGCGGACGCGCAAGCTGGCCGCCGCAGCGCAGGCCCGCGCGGAGCGGGTCACCAAGCTGTTATCGGCACGGGAGCGCGACCTGGACCGCATGCAGGGCGAGCTGAAGCGCCGCGAGTCCGTGTTGAGCCAAGAGCTGAGTCGGGCGAAGGCGCGCGAGGTTGCAGCTCGCAAAGCTGGCCACGCCTCGGAGGCCGCGACGGCGTCGCGGCTGCGCGCTCGGCTCGACCAGGAGCGAGTTGTGTTGCGGAAACGCCTAAGCGTCCATGGTCAGGACCTGGCCGCGGCTCGCAAAGAGGCGACACGGAACGCAGCGGCACGCAGCGCCGCGGAGTCGGAGGCGAACGCCCTACGCAAGCAGCTGCAGGAGCGCGAGCAGGCCCTCATTGCTCTGCGTGGTCGCGACGCCACCGGCAAGAAGGTCGCCAAAGCCCTGGGCGCCAAGGAGCGCGAGGTGCGCGCGCTGCGCCAGCGCCTCGCCGATCAGATCACCGCTCGGGATGGCAAGTTGGTGCGGTTGGAGAAGACGCTCAACAGCCGGTTGGCCGCCTCGCGCGCGGCGCTGCTGCGAGCTGAAAAGGACAACAACTCGCTGGAGCGTCAGCTCACGTCTGCTCGGGTTCGAGAGGCTAGCGAGCGCAAACACGCTGAGACCGCGCGCAAGAACGCGGCAGCCGAGCGCCAGCGCGCTGAGCGCGTCGGTCGCCTGCTGGTGCAGCGTGAGGGTGAGCTGAAGCATCTGCAGGCCAAGCTGGCCAAGCGACAGGGGGACCTACAGCGCAAGCTCGAAGCGGCACGCGCGAGTGAGCTGCGGGCTCGCAAGTCGGGACGCGCGGTCGAAGAGCGGCGGATCGCGGCCGTGCGCGGCGGCCTCGAGCGCGACTTGGGTGGCCTTCGTGGCGACCTGAAGCGCAGCGAGTCGGAGCTGATCGGGGCGCGGGCCGAGGCGGCGCGTCACGCTGCGGCGCGGAAAACCTCGGAGGCGCGCGCGACGAAGCTGGCGCAGGCGCTTGTGGCGCGTGAGGCCGAGCTGAGTCGTCTGTCTCGCGCCATGCGCACGACGCTGGTCGGACAGGGCCGCGCTGGCAAACAGGCCGATGCGGATCGCAAGCTGCGGCTCACAGAGCAGGCCGAGGCCAAGAAGCGCCTCGGCGCCGCCGAGGCGAGCGTCGCCGCGGCGCGCACGCGTCTGGTCGAGGCGCAGCGGCAGACCGCCGCGGCAGAGAAGCGCTTTGAGCACGAGCTCGGCGCCCGTGTCGACCGCGTGCGGGCCGAGATGGCGGAGCGCGAGAAGGCTCGCGTCGCTAGCCTGCAGAAGACCCATGCCCGCGAGCTTGCCGCGGCACGCGTGAGCGCACAGCTCGCGGCGTCTGCGAGCACCAAGCGCACGCGTCGTGTCGCGAACCTGCTCGGGCGCCGCGAAGAGGAGCTCCTCGCCTTGCGCAAGGAGACGACCGCGCGCGTGGACCGGCTGCAGTTGGATCTCGCGGATGCGCGTCTCGTCGCTAAAAAAGCCCTCTCCGCGGGCATGAAGCGCGAAGCGGCGGTGGCCACGCGCCGCGCGAAGTCGCTCAGTGTTGAGGTGAAGGCCGCCCGTAAGGTGGCTGCGCAGCGCGAGCGAGACGTCGCCACCGCCCGCGGCGAGGCTGCGAAGGAGCAGCGCGCTCGGCAGCTCGCCGAGCAGCGCGCCGCCAAGCTGAGCGCCAGCCTGCGCGCCCGCGCGGACGAGCTGGCCAGGCTGCGCACCGACCGTCGGAGCTCCACCCGCCGCATCGCCGACGCTGAGCGTGCGTTCGCGGAGAGCCGTCGCAAGCTGGAGAGCGCGAACGCCAAGCTCGACGCGGAGGTCAAGCTCACGCACAAGCGCCTCCAAGATCAGATCGCGTCGGTGCGCAAGCAGTTGACCCAGGAGTATACGAAGAAGGAGATCGCGCTCAAACGCACCCACGCAGCGCGGGAAGAGGCGCTGCAGAGCGCGCTCGCCCTTGAGCAGGCGCGTCGCCGTCAGGCCGAGTCGCTGGCGAGCAAGCGACCCAGTCGGACGTCGCCGACCGCGGACTTGGGTGGCTTCAACCGTCGTCATCAGACCCGCATCGCGATCCTCGAAGCCCGGGCATCACGGGAGCGCGAAGCGCGCGAAAAGCAGGATCGCGCGTCAGAGACCGACAGAGCGAGCGTGGTTCGCTTGAAGCGGGAGCTCGCCGCTGCGCGACAGGCGCGCGTCGCCGACACCGACGACGCCGAGATTCAGCGGCGCGCGGCCGCCATGGCCGCTCAGATGGTGGTCGCGGCGAAGCGTGGCGCCGCCGCAAAGGAGGCCGCGGACCAATCCGATGAGGAGCGTCGGCGTATTCGCCAGCAGGCCGCTGTTGAGCGTATGCGCTCACGGAAGCACGCCGCGTCGGATCGGGGTATGGCCCGCGTTCTCGACGTCAGGATCACCGCCGAGGGCTATCACCGCGGTCAGGTCGCGTTGCCGTTGAACGGTGTACCTCGCTACGAAGTGATGGAGACCGGTGGCCGCCGAGCTGTGTTGCGTCTCCACGGCACCGTGCTGCCCAGCCACTTGCAGCGCGTCTTCGACACACGCGAGCTGCGCGGTCCGATGGAGCGAGTCACGGTCTTCCGCCCCCAAAATCAGCCGAACGAGACACGCGTCGTGGTCGATCTCGTGCAGCCGGCCAGCAACGTCGTCTCGGTCAAAGATGGCCGTCTGGTCTGGGACTTCGTCCGGGCTGGGCGCCGTCACACCGACGCGGGCGGGCGGCAGTTCGCGGCTGGTGGCGCGCTGGGCGCCCGGGCGCCGCAGCCGCAAGCGCCTCGCGAGGCGGGTGGCGAGGGTGCGCCGCAGGGTGCCGGCATCAACAGCAACCCCATCCGCACGCCCTGGCGCCAGTCGCGTCGGTACACCGGCAAGCGCATCAACTTGACGATCAAGGACGCCGATATCCGCCACGTGCTCACGTTCTTGGCGCGCGAGGGCAACGTCAACATCATCGCTGGCCCAGAGGTCACCGGCAGCGTCACGTTCCACCTCGAGAACATCCCGTGGGATCTCGCGTTGGACGTGATTTTGCGGGCGCGTGGCATGGACTACGTCCGCCAGTCGGGCGTGATCCGCGTGTCGACGGTGGCGTTGCTGAAAAAAGAGTTCGACCTCGCCGTTGAGCGCCGCAAGAAGCTGCAGGAAGTGAAGCAGCTGGTCATCCGTATCATCCCGGTCAACTACGGCCGCGCGACGTCGATGCAGGAGCAGGTGCGCACCGTCATCAGCAAGAGCGGCACGGTCAGCGTGAACAAGCGCACCAACAGCCTGCTCGTCAAAGACACAGAGGAGCATGTCGCCGCGGTCGAGGAGATGGTGCGCAAGCTCGACGCGCAGACGCCGCAGGTCCTCGTCGAGGCGCGTATCGTTGAGGCGAGCAGCAACTTCAGCAAGGACGTCGGTATTCAGTGGGGCGGCAACTACGCCATGTCGAGCGTCTACGGCAATGAGACGGGGCTCGCGTTTCCGTCCGTGGTCGGTGTGGCCGGCGGCGCCGATGGTGGTGAGGCCAACGTCGACGGCGTGAAGTCGCCGATCCCGAACTACGCGGTGAACATGCCAGCAGCGGTGGGTGCCGGCAGCGGTGGCGCGATCGGCTTGACGCTCGGGTCGCTCGGCGGCGCTGGTAACCTGAATTTGCGGCTCTCTGCGGCGGAAAACGAAGGTACGGTCAAGCTCGTCTCGAGCCCGAAGGTGCTCACGCTCGACAACAAGACCGCGTCGATTCGCCAAGGCATCTCGATCCCGATCTCAGTGGTCAGCGCGCAGGGTGTGCAGACTCGCTTTGTGAACGCAGATCTTCGCTTGCAGGTGACGCCGCACATCACGCAAGACGGCAACATCTTGATGGCCATCGGCATCACCAAAAACGAGCCCGACTTCTCGAATCGCGCCGCTGACGGCAACCCAACCATCACCCAGCGCGAGGCCACGACGGAGCTGCTGCTCGGCGATGGCGAGACGACCGTCATCGGCGGCATCTACACACGGTCCACGTCAGAGTCTGTGAAGAAAGTGCCGTTCTTCGGTAGTTTACCCCTCATCGGCGGGCTGTTTCGCAGCCGCTCCGAAGAGGACAAGCGCACAGAGCTGCTGATCTTTATCACGCCGCGAATCGTCAACCGCGCGCAGTCCATGCGCGTCGGCAAGTAGGCGGGAGACCTTATGATGCAGTTCACACGAGCCACCCTCGGACGCATGAGCCTGCTGCTGCTGGTCGGCACAGCCGCCCAGTTGACTGGGTGTACCCACGAAAACCCCCTCTCGCTGGAGCTGGAGGGTAACCTCGCGATGATCCGCCTGCCGGGCGCTGGCGCGGGTGTGACCGGGCAGTGTCTGCCGCAGGGGGAGACGCAGTTTCGTCCGACGGGCGTTTTTGACCTGATGGTCACCAATCGCTACGAGTTCTTCCCCAGAATTGAGAACAAGCTGCCGGAGACACAGGCGATCTCGGGTATGGGCCCGGAGAGTTTGCGGCTCGATGCGTCGACGGTCACGGTTGAGGGCGCCGCCATGACGCTGGAGCTCGACACCACCAGCCCAGGGCCCTTGAAGGTGACGGGGGCGCTGAAGTGGCGCACGTCCTGGTACACGCCGTTTGTCGCGCAGATCGAGGCCGGGCAGTTCGTCGGCAGCGCTTTCACGCTGATTCCATCGGACGTGGGCCAGCTGATGAAGAAGCAGTTTGGTGACTTCGCCGATCGTCGCACGGCGCGGCAGCAGGCGGTCGTCAAGGTGCGGCTCATCGGGCGCATGGCGGACGGGACGACGGTCGAGAGCAACACCATCGCCTATCCGGTCGACCTCTGCTGGGGTTGCCTCGTCAGCCTGCCGGTCTCGATTCCGGGCGTCGGTGTCGACCCAGCGCTGCAGTATTTGGCGTGCTCAAGCAAGTCCATCGGTGCGTTCACGCCGCCCTGCATGCCGGGCAACGATGAGTATCTGCCGTGCCAGTTTTACTGTGCGATGTGTGATCTGGACAATACCTGCGACGACGCCGTCTGCCCGACGCCATAACCGCAAAACGAGGGTTGACGGAGTGGCAACACTATCGGCACCCTTCGCGTCCTCGGGGAGTAGCGCAGCCTGGTAGCGCGCCTGCTTTGGGAGCAGGATGTCGCAGGTTCGAATCCTGTCTCCCCGACCCAGAAGCCGGCTGAAGAGTTGACCGATGGTCACCCCTCTTCAGCCGGCTTCGTTGGTTTTGCTGTGCGTGCTGGTGCCGGAGCTGTGCCTGTCTGGGGCCGCACGTCTTTTGGGCCACACGTTCTTTTGGGCCACACGTTCTTTTGGGCCACACGTTCTTTTTGACCGCACGTCTTTTTTGGCCGCACATTCGCTGCCGCACCCGCTACCCTCTCCTCGTCCGCAGGTTCCCACTCGCATCGCGTCGGTGCTACGCGGCTGCTGGCCCCCCCTCTTTCTCACTCGGTAGGCGCCCCTTTCCCTCCGGTCAGGCGACCCTGTCTCAGCCCTTGGCGCGACCATGAAGCACCCGGCCACAACCCGCCCCTTCGACTTTGAGGGTTTGCTGCTCTGCCTGGAGCACGGCCGACCGGAGACGGTGCTCGCGACCGCAGAGGCTGGCGTGGTGCCCTTTGTCTTGGCGTCCATCCGGCACCGCATTGAGCGCCCGCTGATCGTCGTCGTGCCCACCATCGAGCGTATGCAGCAGCTAGTCGAGGGCCTCGCGACGTTTGAGGAAGAGCAGGTTCCGGCGATGGACCCGGTGCTGTCATTTGAGCCGAACGACGTCTCGGCCTATCACGAGATCTCGCCGGTTCGGGCCCTCGCGCAGGGCCGCGTCGCGGCGGCGTATCGCATCAGCCAGGGGTTTGGGGTCAGCGCGATCGTGTTGCCGGCTGAGGCGTTGCTGGTGCGGACCTTTGACGCTGCCACGCTCGATCAAGTGACCGCGATCGCGAGTCGCGGCGACGAGCTCGACCGCCTGGAGTTGGCCGAGCAGCTCGTCGCCGGCGGCTACGAGCGGGTGCCGGTCGTTGAAGATCCCGGCACCTTCTGCATTCGTGGCGGCGTCGTCGATGTGTGGAGTCCGCTCTACGATCAGCCAGCGCGCATCGACTTCTTTGGCGATGACATCGAGGAGATCCGCTTCTTCGATCCGGAAGATCAGAGCTCCGGTGGCCAGATCCTCGACCTGATCATGCCGCCAGCGCGCGAGCTGATCTTGAGCCCCGACCGGATGGCGACGATCCTCGATCGCGTCACAGATCTCGCCAACGCCCAAGGCATCGGCAACATCGAGCTTCGTGCCCTCACCGAAGAGCTGGAGGCGGGGCATCTGCTGCCTGGCCTGGAGGCGCTGTTGCCCGCCGTGGCGCCGGGCCTCGCGCCGCTGCTTGATCTGGTCCCGAGCGGTCGTGAGGGCCCCGTCGTCGTGCTCGAGGGGCCCGACGCTTGCATGGCCGCCATGGACGCGGCGTGGAAGACCGCGCAGGGCCACTACCGAGAGGCCCGCGCCGCCGAACGGCCCGCGTTTCAGCCCTCAAAGCTCTATGTGTCGCCGAAGGTCGTGCGTGAGCGCCTCGCCAAGATGGTGAAGCTGCTGGTGCGGCCGGTCGTCTTTGCCGAAGACAGCCAGGGTCCCAACGCGGCGCAGAGCTTCACGCTGGACGTCGGCAGCAACGCCGAGGTGACCCGGGAGATCGAGCAAGCGCGGCGCGACGAACAAGGCCTGCGTCCCCTCGCGCGCCGGATTCGCGAAGCCCGCAAGGTCGGCACGCTCGTCGTGATCACCGCCCACAGCGAGGGCGGTCGGCAGCGCCTTGAGCAGATCTTGCAGCACTATGGCGTCGCCACCTGGATCTTCGACGAACCCCTCGTGCCGGCAAAAATGGCGGAGCTGCGCGGCAACTCGGAGCTTGGCGCGCTGCTGGTGCTCGGCGGCAGCGGTCAGGGTTTCCACATCGACGCCCTGCATCTGATGGTGATCGACGAAGAGGAGATCTTTGGCAGCAAGGGTCGCGTCGCGCGTCGTCGTCGCAAGCACAAGGACAAGCAGGCGTCGGCGGGCCGGATCATCCGGGAGGTCAGTGAGCTCGGCGAGGGCGATTTTGTCGTCCACGTCGACCACGGCGTCGGTCGCTATGTGCGTATGGTCCGTATGGAGGCCGCGGGTATCGAGCAGGACTATCTGCTGCTGCTGTACAAGGGCAACGAGAAGGTCTACGTGCCCGTCACGAGCCTCGATCGGGTGCAGAAGTACGCCGGTGGCGACGCAAAATCGCCGGGGCTCGACCGCCTGGGTACTGAGCGCTGGCTGCGGATCAAGGGCAAGGCGCGCAAGGCAGCCGCGGAGATCGCCGCGGAGCTGGTGCGGCTGTATGCCGAGCGTCACGCCTTGCCAGGGTACGCCTTCAGCCCGCCGGATGAGTTCTATCGGGAGTGGGAGGCCACGTTCCCGTTCTCGGAGACGCCCGACCAGCAGCGCGCCATCGACGATTGTCTCGATGATCTCTGCACCGCGCGGCCGGCCTGGCGCTTGGTGTGTGGCGACGTCGGCTATGGCAAGACCGAGGTCGCGATCCGCGCCGCGGTCAAGGTCGCGCTCGACGGCAAGCAGGTCGTGCTGCTGGTGCCGACGACCGTGCTGGCGGAGCAACATCGCCTGACCTTTGAGAAGCGCTGCCAGGGCCTCCCGATCAACATCGACAGCTTGTCGCGGTTTCGGACCAAGATCGAGCAAGACGACGTCATCGATCGGCTGGCGAAGGGGCAGCTCGACATCGTCATCGGTACCCATCGGCTGTTGAGCAAAGACGTTGAATTTCGGGACCTGGGGCTGCTGATCATCGACGAGGAGCATCGTTTCGGGGTCAAACACAAAGAGCAGATGCAGCGCTGGCGGGCGACGGTGGATTGCATCGTGCTGACCGCCACGCCGATCCCGCGGACCCTGCAGATGGCGACGCTGGGCCTGCGTGACCTGAGCCTGATCGCCACGCCGCCAGAGAACCGCAAAGCCGTGCGCACGATCGTGTGTCGCGGCAGCGATGACCTGATCAAAGACGCCGTGGAGCGTGAGTTGGCGCGGGGTGGGCAGATCTTCTTCATCCGCAATCGGGTCAAAGAGCTCGCGGCGATCGCGGAGCACCTCAAGGAGTTGGTGCCTGGCGTTCGGCCGGTCACGGCGCATGGTCAGATGAATGAGGTGGAGCTCGAAGAGGCGATGCTCGGGTTCATGCGCGGCGACTACAACGTCCTGGTCGCGACGACGATCGTGGAGAGTGGCCTCGATATTCCGAACGCAAACACCATGTTCATCGAGCGCGCCGACACTTTCGGTCTCGCCCAGCTCTACCAACTTCGCGGCCGGGTGGGGCGGTCCTCGCAGCGCGCGTACTGCTACCTGATGGTGCCGGAGCGGTCGATTCTGACGGCGGATGGCGCAAAACGAGTGGCGGTGCTGGAGCGCTTCAGCGAGCTGGGATCGGGTGTGCACATCGCCACGCATGACCTGGAGATTCGTGGCGCGGGCAACATCCTCGGCGAGAAGCAATCGGGGCACATCGCGGAGGTGGGTTACGATCTCTACGTCAAGATGCTCGAGGAGGCCGTGCGTGAGCTGCGCAGCGACGAGCTGGGCGCGCCGGTTGATCCTGAGATCAAGGTCAGCGTGACGGCGTACCTGCCCGACACGTGGGTGCCCGATCCGAGCCAGCGGTTGATGGCCTACAAGCGGCTCGCCGCGGTGCGAACGCCCGACGAGCTGCAGCACCAGGCGGACAGTCTGGTGGATCGTTTTGGTCGCATGCCACCGGTGGCGCTCGCCCTGATCGCGACGCTGGAGCTGCGGGTGCTGGCCATCGAGCTCGGTGTGTCGAAGGTGGAGCAGGGCCCCGCCGCCGTCGCTTTTACCCTGCATCCTCAGGGTTTGTTGCAGGGGGAGCAGCTGCTGCCGATGGTCAATCAGCGTGGCTCGCTGTACCGCCTGACGCCCGAGATGGTGCTGGTGCGCAGCCTGCGCTCCGACGAGCGCGACGATCCGTTGGTGAGTACCCGCGAGATTCTGCAGCACTTGCTCAAGGTCGCGCGCGGGGAGATCGGGGCGATCTTGGATGTGGTCGCTGAAGTGGTCGATCCCAGGGTCAACAGCTCGGGCGGTGTGCGGCAGACCATGGCACGCCGACAGGGTCGGGTGCGTCGTGTGACCCCGAATAAGCGCTAGGGGCACGTGACGGTGCCGCCTCTTCGAAGAACGCCGAGATGGCGGGGTACAGCAGCTTGGCCGCCCGTCGACCAACCACAGCCCCGACATGGCCACCGGGCACTTGGACGTGACGCTTGTCGGTGGACGCGACCTGATCAAGCAACGCCGTGGCCGACTCGGGTGGACAGATGGCGTCGTTGGCGGCGCTGATGACGAGCACTGGGCAGCCAATCTGGCCAAGCTCCACCCGCCGTCCGCCCACGTGGTGGCGCCGCTGCGCTAGGTCGTTGCGCTGGTAGAGGTCGCGAATCCACGTCGTGTACGCGGCGGCCGGGAACGGGATGTTGTCCGACGCCCACCCGTTAAGGCGGGCGAAGCTCCCGATGCCCTTTGTGCGTGCGTCGGCATCCGTCGCGCTGATCACGCGGTCGGCCAGCATGATCCACTTGGCGATCTGCTTGCTCGGTGAGATCGCGGTGAACCCGTCCTGCATTTGCTTTGGGCTTAGGTTGCCGGCCTGCACGATGGCTTCGGCATCAAACCACTGCGGATCGACGAAGTGCGCCAGCACGCCGGCCTTGGCAAAATCGATCGGGCCGGCGAGATTGACGAGCCCTGCCACGTCCTCCGGATGCAGCGCTGTGTGAATCGCGGCTAGCGTCCCACCCATGCAGTAGCCCAGTAGACCCACCGGGTCGCCGCCGGTACGCCGCCGCACAAAGCGCACCGTCCGCTGCAGCCGCGCGGTCACCGCCTCCCAGTCCAGATGTCGATCTTCGTCTCCAGGCACACCCCAGTCGAGACACCAGACGTCATGGCCCGCCTCCACCAGCGCGGCGACGAGGCTGGCGCCGGGGCCGAGATCGAGCACGTACCAACGATTGATCATCGACGGCACAAGCAGAATCGGTCGCCCCGCGCCAGTGGCCGTGGTCCGAAAACGGAGCAGGCGACTGTTGCCGTCGCGCATGGTGACGTCGTAGGGCGCAGCCCCCTCACGCAGATTCAGCCCGAACATCAGGCCACCACGCCCTTGCTGGTGGCGGCCGCCGCCGACGCCTTGCGCGCGTTGTCCATGAACATGCCGTGCGCACGGGCCTGCAGCTCCAGGCCGTAACCGAGACTGGCCTTGGTGAGCCGCGCCAGCTCGTCGATGGCCTTCTCAGCCTGCTCCGACTGGCGCTGCGACTGCGCTTGCAGCGCGCCGACGAGGCCTTCCATGCGTGCGACGTTGTCAGCAACCGCCTTGCTCCACAGCTCGTGGCCCGGCATCTCGGGCATCTGCGGCATCTGGAACATCTGCGGCATCTGAAACATCTGCGGCGCCTCGCCCTGCTGCGGCCAAGTGAAGGCGCGCCAATCCGGCCAGGTGGGGGCGGTCTGCTGCGGTTGCGGAGCGTCGCTCGTCGACGTGGTGTTGTTTGCGGTGTCCGTCGCGCCGGTCTCGGTCTTGTTGGCCATGTGTCGTGTCCCTCTCTCCGCCCTAGCGCTTGTCGTTGGTATGCTGGGCTGGCTGCGGTCGCCGCTCCATTGCGGCGTCGGCTCACGCAACCTAAGAGCGGGAGCAGCACGCGTCAAGCGGTTTTTTGTTGCACCGCACAAATTTGGCCGGCACGAATTTTACTTCTTTGAACGAGCACCTGCCTTCAATGAATCCCGAAGCTCATCCAACTCTCGCCGCAGCGCAGCAAGCTCGGAGCGGGCCGGGTCGGGAGCGGTGGCTTCAGGGGATGACGCCGGCGTGGATGACCCTGGCGTGGATGACCCTGCCGTGGATGACCCTGCCGTGGATGACCCTGGCGTGGATGAGGCTGCCTGGGCCGCCGACACGGGTTCCGGCGGCGGGACATCGGACGCCGACGGCGGCGACCACGAGGCCTCAGACCGCGGCGGCTCGGGCTGTGGCGGAAGGGGCCAACCGGGCGCCCCCCAAGGCATCGGCTGACCTTGCGCGGCCCAACCCTGCCCGCCCTGTGCACCCGCGCCGTGTGGGCTCCAGCCCTGCGGACCTTGACCCCATCCCGCCCCACCGTGGCCGCCGGCGCCTCCCTGCCATGGTGTGCCCCCCATGAAGCCCGTGAAGGGGCCGCCGTTCATGAATGAACCCGGCCCAAAAGCGCCTATCATGGTGCGCGCCTGACTCCGCACACCCGAGTACACCTGCAGCGCCCAGCTCATGTAGCGACCGAGGAACTCGGCCAGGGCGTCATCCCCCATGCGGATCATGGCGACCAGCAGCGGCGCGGGGAGAAAGCGCGCAGCGCCCCGGCTCTCAAGCACGATCTGCACCAGCGTCGCCTGAGTCAGGTCGCGGCCGGTGGACGCGTCGACCACCCGCACGTCATCGCCTTTGCAGATGCGCTCGGCGAGGTCCTCCAAGGTGATGTAGCTGCTGCGGTCGGTGTCGTAGAGACGACGATTGCTGTACTTCTTGATGGTGATCATGTCGGTTCCCTGGTTGGCTGCAGCGGGTTGGTGCGGTGTGTCTCGTCGTGTCGTCGTCGTTGTGGATCTTGAAGCGGGGGTCTCTGCCGGTGGAGCGCCGGACTGTTGCGCCGCAGCGTCGCAGCACCGCGTCTGCAGCATCCAATGCCGTTTTCCGTCTCGGGTCGTGTCTGACTGGGCGTGAATTCTGTCTGGAGAACACCGCAAACTACGCACCATTTACGCCGCGAAAGCCAGCCTACACGAACCTTTAGCTCGCGACCAGCCTGATGACTTGGTGCTGAATGCAGCACGCAAAGCGGTATTGTGCAGCGCACAAAATAGCGCTTGACGCGAGCCCCGCGAGCCCCTAGCTTTTGCTCGCTTCCCACTCGCCCGGCCGCTGTGGCGCATCCGCGACGCGGTGGCGCGCCCACACAGCCGGGTGACCGTAGCCTCTCGCGGCCGCTCGGGGCGCGGCGAGGCAGTTCAGGGCGCGGCGAGGCCAGCGAGGAGAGCGACGATGACGGTGCAAGCGAAGATCGAGAGCGGGATACAGGACGTGCTCCAGGGCGCTCCTGCGCGGCCGGTGCTGGTCACTGCGCTCGCTGGCGCCATGCAGGGTGTTGGCGGTGGTTTGGGGTGGTCGCTGTTGCCGCCACTGATGCCCGACATCGCCGCCGATCTGTCGATCTCGCATGCGATGGGTGGGGTGGTTTGGGGCGCGGCGCCGTTTGGGATCGCCGTGGCGGCGCCCATGGGCGGCGCGGCCGTGGACCGCTGGGGTGCGCGCTGGGTCGCCGGGCTCGCGATCATGGTAGGGGCGTTGGCCTGCGCCTCCCGCGCCCTCGCTACCGGGCCGTGGACGATGGCGATCGCCATGTTGGGATTTGGTTTGCACGTCGGATTTGTGGCCCCCGCCATCCCGAAGATCTTGGCTTCCCACGTCCCGCTGCAGAACTTGGGTCGCGCCAACGGCATCGCGCTCATCTGCTACACCTTTGGCACCGCCATCACGGTGTTGGTGGCGCGGACCTGGCTCGCGCCGATGCTGGGAGGCTGGCGGATGGCGATGGTGGCCGCCGGTGTGGCGATGGTGCTGACCGGGCTGCTGTGGCTGTGGCTCGTGCGCGACCGGGCGGCGCTCTCGCGACATGCAGGGCTCGCCGATGTGTTGAAGTTGGCCAAGAACGCCCAACTGATGCGGGTCGCGGGCATTCAGCTGCTGCTCTTTGGTGGCTACCTCGCGCTGCTCGGCTCGCTGCCGCGCTTGCTCACCGACGCGGGCATGAGCGCGTCCGAAGTAGGCGTCGCGGTGGCGTCGTGGCTTGGCGTGGCGGGGGTCGCGAACCTGGGCGGCGCGTGGCTCTCGGACAAGGTCGGCCTGCGGCGTCCCTTCATCATTGGCGGCGCGATGCTCGCGGCGGCGGCCCTCGGTATCATGGCGATCGTGCCCGGATCTCCGGGGCTGTGGTTGGCGGTAGCCGCGATCGGCGGCGGTTGTTTTGCGCCCTTGGTCCTCACCTTGCCGCTCGAGCTCCCCGGCGTTGGCGTCAGTCGAGCCGGCGCGGCGCTCGGTCTGCTGCTGCTTGTCGGCCAGCTCGGCGGCTTCCTGCTGCCAGTGGCCACGGGCGCGGTCGCAGGCGCGGGCGGCTTCAGCGCGGCGCTCGGGCTGTTGGCGTTTGCGCACCTGCTCATCGTCGTGCCGGCGATGGGGCTGATGGAGACCGGCAGCCGCGCGCGTGTCGGGGCCGCAGCGATGGATCCAGCCAGCGCCGCCGTGACCGGCCCGGTGACGAGCGACGCTGCCTCCGCAAGCTAGCGATCGGCACCGCGCCCAGGCAAGAGCGGCGCGTCACGGCTCGCGAGCCGCACTCAGGCAGAGAGGGAGGCGACATGAGGTTGGCCTGGAACAAGATGAAGATGAGCGCACCGCGCGCGACCGCCCTCCGGCGGCTTCGCGTGACCGCGGCGTGCGCGCTGAGCGTGGTCGTCGGCGTGGCCTGCGGCGCCGAGACGGCGATCGCGTCCTGTAACGTCAACGCTGACTGTGCGTCGAGCATCTGCCAATCCAACGGCACGTGCGCGCCGGCGTCGGTCGCGGACGCCGCGGACGGCAGCTTCCCGACCCGCTGGGAGACCGGCGACGGGGCCGCGTCGGGGCAGGATGGCGCCGTCGCCTCCGGGTCCGACGGCTCCGGCTCGGCTGCTGACACGAGCCTCCCAACCGCCGATGTCGGTGTGAGTGACACTGGCGGCCAGGCTGGCGCGTGCAAACCGAACCACGACGGCACCATCACAGCCTCCGAGGCGCCCTATGGCCCCAACCTGGCCGCGACCTTCCGGGTGGCCGAGAACACCGCCGTCGACTTGAAGGGCGAGATCGTCGCCGGGGGCCAGCGGGTGTGGGACTTCTCGGGCAAGATGACTGGCGACCAAGACGTGCTGGTCAAGACCCTGCCTGTCAAAGACCTCTGGTTTTCTAGCTACTATCCCGGCGCCAGTTATGCCGCGCCGATGGCTCCCTCAGGCGATCTGCTCGGGGTGTTCGAGGCCAACGGTAAGGCCCTGCTCCTGCGCGGCGTGGTGTCGAAGGACAACAGCTTGTTCGCGACGCGCTTGGTGTACGACCCACCCGTGCCGCTGCTGGCTTTTCCCCTGAAGATCGGGGCCAAATGGCAGGTTAAGGCGTCGGTGAGTGGCCTCGCCAAGGGCGTGATCGTGATCTACAGCGAGAGCTACGGCAGCGAGGTGGACGCCTCGGGCACCGTGAAGACCCCCTTCGGCGACTTCCCGGCGCTGCGTGTGCGGACCCTGCTGACCCGCCAGATTGGCCTGCTGACCACCACCGTGCGTTCGTTCCTCTTCGCCACCGAGTGTTTCGGCACGGTCGCCGCCGCGCGGTCCAAAGACGGCGAGACGAGCGACGAGTTCGAGACCGCCTCCGAGCTGCGCAGGCTCACGCCGTGAAGCGTCACGCGTACCCCATAGTCGCGCTGCTGGGCCTGCTGACGCTGTCGGCGAGCGGTTGCTTGTCCTTTCATCAGGGCGCCATGCGCGGCGAGCCGAAGAACGCGGCTTGGCAGCGCATCGACGGCGTGCGTGTGCGGTACACCGACCGCGGGCAGGGACCGGCGGTGGTGCTGCTTCACGGCTTCGCCTCGGCGCTCGAGACCTGGGTTGGGGTCGACGAGGCCTTGCGCGGCACCCACCGCGTGCTGTCATTGGATCTCAAGGGGTTTGGTTGGAGCGACCGGCCAGCGGGTGATTACAGCCCCCAGGCGCAGGCGCGCTTGGTGCTCAAGCTGCTCGATGCCAGGGGCGTGAAGCGCTTCGCCGTCGTCGCCCACTCCTGGGGGTCCTCGGTGGCGCTGGCGTTGGCGATCGCTGCCCCGGATCGGGTCGAGCGCGTGGCGCTGTATGACGCTTGGGTCTACGACGACCAGATCCCAGCGTTCTTCCGTTGGGCCGCCGTGGGTGGCCTCGGCGAGGCGATTTTTCGGCTCTTTTACACCGAACGCGCGGAGGAGCGGCTGGCGACGGGCTTCTTTGATCCATCCATTCTCACCGAGGCGTTTGTCGATGAGCTGCAGCTCGCCCTCAAGCGACCAGGCACCCGGGCGGCGGCGCTGGCGGCGGTGCGGGGTCAGCATTTCGCCGAGATGCAGCCCGCCTATCGCCGCATCCAGAAGCCCGTGCTGCTGCTCTGGGGGCGGGATGACCGCATCTCGATGCCGCGATTTGCCCGGCGTCTCGCGTCCGACCTGCCCCAAGCGCGGCTGAAGTTCTACCCGCGCTGCGGACACTTCCCCATGATCGAAGCGGCGGCGGCCTCCACGGCGGACTTGCGGTCCTTTCTGCAGGAAGGCGCGAGATGAGGGCGACAACGCTGGCGCTCTGGGCGTCTACAACCTTGCTGGCGAGCGGCATCGTGGCGCCTGCGACCGCCGCAGAGACCTTCACGCAGCTAGGACAAGGCCTGCACGATCGCGCGACGACCGCTGTCGAGGTGCATGGCGCGCTGCGGCTGCGGGGCGAAGCGCTCAACAACCTGGATCTGGACCGCGGACCGACCCCCTCTGGGCGCATGTTCTTCCCCGTGCCGCTGTCCGACCCCACAGCCGCGATGCTGACCCACGCCGACATGCGGCTGCGCACGGACTTGTCGATCTTCGCGCCGCGCGGCGGTCTGGCCATTCACATGCGGCTGGACGTCATGGACGGCACGGGCCTCGGCGCCAGCCCTGACGGCGCGCCGCTCGGCGCAACGGGGCAGGCGCCTGAGAGCGCGCAGATCCGGCTTCGTCGCGTGTGGGCCGAGACCGTCACCCCGTTCGGCGTGCTGGCTGCGGGGCGCATGGGCAGCCATTGGGGGCTGGGGATCTTGACCCACGGCGGCGATGGCATGGAGAGCGACACGGGAGACGCCGCCGACCGCATCGCGTTTGTGACCCCCATCGCCGGGCTCATCTGGGCGCTCGCCTACGACTTCTCGGCGACGGGACCGCAGGTCGCGCGGACCGCGCCCGGCCGCACCATCGACCTCGATCCTCGGGATGACGTGCGAACCATCACGTTCGCCGTGCTGCGTTTCGCCGATGAGACCACGTTCGCGCGTCGAGCTCGGGCTGGCCGCACCACCCTCGACGCTGGGTTGTGGCTGTCGCGCCGCACCCAGGAGCTGGATGTACCGGCGAGCTGGCTGCCGAACGTCGACCCGAGCCAGTCCGCGTCGGGCGCGCTGACCTCGGCCTCGGTGGTGCCGCGCAACTTCTCGGCGCTCGCCGGTGACCTCTGGTTGCGATGGCGCGGCGCGCGGTTTCGCGTCGAGGTCGAAGCCGCGGTGCTCTCCGGCACCGTTGAGCAGGGCACGCTCCTGCCGGGCGCCCTCTATCGGGATCCCGTCGAGTCGCTGCAGATCGGCGCGGCGCTCCAGACCGACTTCGGCGACCCGAAGCAGGGTTTCGGTGGCGGGCTGGACGCAGGCTACGCCAGCGGCGACCCGGCCCCGGGGTTCGGCGCGGCCCAGCCCGTGGGCGCAGGCTACCCGCAGCCGGGCGAGCTCGACGGTCCCCAGGCGAGCCCGCCGGCGGACACGCGGATCGACAACTTTCGCTTTCACTCGGACTACCGCGTCGATCGCATCCTGTTCCGCGAGCTGCTCGGGCGCGTGACCGACGCGATCTACCTGCGGCCGCACGTGCATCACCGCGTCGCAGACTTCGGCGCGGGCACGTTGCAGCTCGACCTCGCTGCCGTCGCGGCCTGGGCGGTCGAGGCCCAATCGACGCCGGGCGGCACACGACCCTTGGGTGTCGAGATCGATCCCACCATCCGTTACGAGAGCCGTGACGGCTTCATCGCCGCACTCCAGGGCGCGTGGCTGCTGCCACTGTCGGGCCTGGATAATCCAGCCGCTGGGCTACAAGCCAAGTCTGCGTGGTTGGCGCGGCTGACGCTGCAGTACACTTTCTGAGGGAACGATCGATGCGCCACGAGCCCCTGATGATAAACCCGCAGCGGTCGCGACCCGCCAACAGCCCGCAAATCCGGCTCGATCGCGGCGTGGCGGCGCGCTCCCGCGTCGCGGTCGCCCTGGGGTGCCTCATCGCCTGTGCCTGTGCCGCCGAGAATGGGCAAGCCGGGCCGCTGTTGCCGTATGTGCCCGCGGTGGGGAACGGGCCCGCCTGCATTCCGAACCTCGACGGGCACATCGACGCCTCCGAGCTCGTCGCCGCCATGGGGATCCCGGCGAGGTTTCGGGTCAGCCCGGCGGAGCTGCACGTGCCCGTCGACCTCAAGGGCTTCGTCAACGACAAAGGCCAGCAGGTGTGGGATTGGTCTGAACGCAGCAGCACCGATCGACTCGCGAGCTTCACCGCGACGCCGGTCTCTGGGCGCTGGTACGCAGCGCACTTCGCCGCGGACGCCTTCACCGTAGGGCTGGATGCGGGCGGCCGCTTCGACGCCGTCTACCGCCGCGATGTTCAGGGCTTGTGGTTGCTGGGCACGGCCTCCCGCGAGGAGTCGCCGGCTGATGGCCAGTCGCTGCTCGTGTACCAGCAGCCCGTGGCTGTGCTGCGCTTTCCGCTCGAGAAAGGGCGCTCCTGGACCTCGAAGGGCAAGGTGTCGAACGGCAAGCTCTACGGTCTGCCGTGGATCGGCGAGGACACGTACGAGGTCTCGGTCGACGCCACCGGCCGGCTCGAGCTACCGGACCTGACATTGACCCAGACCCTCCGCGTGCGGACCAAGCTGACCATCACGCCCGCGATCGGGCCGACGATCACCGAGCAGCAGGTGTCGTTTCTATTCGAGTGCCTCGGGGAGGTGGCGCGGGCCACGAGCCTGAGAAATGAGACGAAAGCTGACTTTGAGACCGCCTCGGAGCTGCGCCGCCTCAGCTTGTGAGCGCGAGCTGGCGGCTGAGGGCGGCGCCAGGCACTTGGTTTTACACCGCGACGACAAGCCATCACCGACAACAAGACAGCACCGACGACACCCGTTCACCGACGACTACTAGCCACAAGGAGCGAACATGGACACCTGGAAAACCTGGAAAGGCGGCTTCGACGCATGGGAGAACGCTACGGCGACGTGGATGGAACAGGTGATGAAGAGCCCCATGTTGCTCGGCCCCGCTGGCGCCATGCTCACCGCGGCTGCGAAGGCCAAGGCCAAGGCCGACCACCAATCGGCGACCCTGTGGGGGCAGGCGGGCGTGGCCGTGAAGCGGGACCAGGAGCGGATGCTGCACGAGGTGCATCAGCTCGGCAGCCGGATGATGGACTTGGAGGAGCAGCTCGCGGTGCAGCGAGACGAGATCCGAACCTTGGTCAGCGCCTTAGCCGAGCGCGACGCGGTGCTGATCGAGGCCCTGCAGACGGTGCGAGCCGTCACAGCGGCGGCACAGCCGACCGCACAGCCGACCGCACAGCCTGACGCCCAACCGACGGCAAAACCGGCCGCAAAACCGGCCTCCAAGAAGCGCAGCAAGGAGCTTTGAGCGATGGATCCTACGCCCTACCTCGCCCCCAAGCCGGCGCCTTGCATCGTCTTTGACGCGCTGCCCTCCCGCAGCGAACGGGTGCGTTTTCACGTCCCCGACGGCGATGGCTGGCGCGACGTGACCTGGGGGGCCTTCGCCGCAGACATTCAGCATCTCGCCCTCTGGCTGCGCGCAGCGGGCCTGCAGCGGGGTGATCGGGCGGCGATTTTGGCGCCAAACAGCGTGCAATGGATGACGGCCGCGCTGGCTATCCAGGCAGCGGGTGGCGTGATGGTGCCGGTGTATGCGAGCTGCACCGCTGAGCAGGTGCGGCACGTGGTGGGTCATAGCGACGCCAGTTTTGTGTTTGTGGCGACGGACCCGCTCGCCGACAAGCTGCACGAGGCGCTGGCGCCGCTGCCCACGCCGCCACAGGTGGTGCGTTTCGACGGCGCCGCCACCGGCCCCGCCCTGGCGGCGCACAACCTCTCCGAAGCGCTTGAGATCGGCGCGGCGCTGCACGGCGAGGACACAGGCGCTATCGGCCGGCTCCTCGACGCCATCTCCCTCGAGGACGGCGCCGTGATGCTCTACACGTCGGGCACCTCGGGGCTACCCAAGGGCGTGCCCCTGACCCACCTCAACGTCGCGAGCAACGGCCGAGACTGGTTGCAGTGCAACGCCACGATGCTCGCTGATCCCGATGGCGAGGCCCCCGATGTCGATCTGCTGTGGCTGCCGATGAGCCATATCTTCGGCTTTGGCGAGGCGTGCCTGGGCAACACGTTGGGCTTCGAGACCTGGCTGTGTGAGCCGATTGACCTCTTCAAGCACCTGCCCGAAGTGCGGCCCACCGTCTTCATGAGCGTGCCGGCGGTCTTCGAGAAGCTCGCGTCGTTTGCGATGAAGGCGGGCGACGAGGCGGCCCAAGCGCAGCGGCTCGGCGAGCTGACCGGTGGTCGCTTCCACTTTCTGCTCTCGGGTGGCGCAGGGCTGAGCGTCGCGGTGAAGCAGTTCTTTCATCGCAACGGTCTGCTGATCATCGAAGGGTACGGTCTCACCGAGGCGTCGCCGACGCTGACGCTCAACCGGCCAGACGCGTTCCGTTTCGATTCGGTGGGGCGGCCGCTGCCGTCGGTGGCGCTCCGCCTCGCCGACGATGGCGAGATCTTGGCGCGCGGACCCAACATCTTCGCGGGTTACCACAAGGACCCGGAGGCGACGGCCGCAGCGTTCACCGACGATGGCTGGCTGTGCACGGGCGACGTGGGGCGGTTCACCGAGGACGGTTTTCTTCAGATCATCGACCGAAAGAAGGACATCTTTGTGCTCGCGAGCGGCAAGAACGTGCCGCCGGCGAATGTGGAGCTGCGTTTTGCGGACGACGATCTGGTCGGACACCTCGTGCTCTTCGGCGACGGTCGGCGTTTTCTGACGGCTGGCGTCTGGCTCGATCCGCTCGCAGAGGCCGCATTTCGGGGCGCAAAGCCGGTCGACCTGTCCGAAGCCCAGGTCCGAGCGCTGCTGCGAGAAGAGGTCGAGCGGCGCATCGCGGCCGTGAACGCCGGGCTGGCGCGTCACGAGACCATTAAGCGCTTTGAGGTGATCCACAGCCCGCTGACGATCGAGTCTGGGCTGCTGACGGCGACGCTCAAGGTGAGGCGCCGGCAGGTTCATCAGATGTTTGCCGAGACGTTTGCGGCGATGTACGCGTAACGCTGGCTACTCGGAGGCAGGTTGTGGGCGACAAGGGCTTTGCGCGGCTGAAAAACCTAGTCACTTTGAAGCGGCGACCCAAGCCCCACGTGGGCGGCACCCCGTCGGACGTGATCCACCGCGAGAACAAGCTGCGCCTGCTGCGTTACCGCCCGCGGCCCGAAGGACTCGCCTTCGCCACGCCGATTTTGCTGGTGCCCTCGCTCATCAACCGCCACTACATCCTGGATTTGATGCCAGGCAAGAGCTTCGTCGAGTTCCTTGTTGCGGCGGGCCATGACGTCTGGATCATCGACTGGGGCACCCCGCAGGCCGAGGATCGGTTTGTTGATTTTGACGAGCTCTGCGGCGTCTATCTGCCCCGATGCGTGCGCATCGTCGCCCGCAGCAGCGCCCGGCGCCAAACCCACCTGCTGGGGTACTGCATGGGTGGCATCTTCACCGTCATCCAGGCCGCGCTCGACGCGACCCATGTCGCCTCGGTCTGCAACCTCGCCGCGCCGATGCAATTTCACGGCGACGGGTTGTTGGGCGCATGGACGCGCTCGCCGGATTTTGACGTGGGAGCCATCACCGCCGCTTTTGGTCTGATGCCGTGGCAACTGCTCGAGGGGAGCTTTCAGATGCTGCGACCCACGCTCAAGCTAGCCAAGGCCGTCAACCTGATCGACAGGGCTTGGAATGACCGGTTCTTGGCCGGGTATCTCGCCCTGGAGACCTGGTCGAGCGACAACGTCTCGCTGCCCGGCCACTTCTTCAAGCGGTACCTCGACGAGCTCTATCGGCAGAACGCCTTGATGGCGGGCACGCTGGCCATCACCGGCAACCCAGTGCACCTCGGTCGGATCGCCTGCCCCCTCCTCGCCGTGGTGTTTGAGCAGGACGCCATCGCGCCGTGGCAGGATTGCGCCTGCATTGAAGGCGTCGTGGCGTCGACGGACAAGGCGGTCTGGAAGCTCCCCGGCAGTCACGTCGGCGGGGTCGTGTCGCGGCCAGCTTCTCAGGGCTTGTGGCCGGCGCTGTCGGGCTGGTGGGCTGCGCGCGACGCCCGCTGATCACCCCCGGCGACCCCTACATCGACAGGCCGCCGTCTACATCGATGGTGCGACCGTTGAAATAGTCGCACTCCAGCACGAACCGGATCGCTTGCCAGATGTCCTCAGGCAACCCGATGCGACCAACCGGGATGCGGGCCGTCAGCGCCGCGAGCGCCTTCTCATTCATGCCGGCCGTCATCGGCGTCGCCACCATCCCTGGCGCGATCGCGCCAAAGCGGATGCCATATCGCGAGAACTCCCGTGCCCACGTCAGCGTGTTGGCCGCGAGCGCCGCCTTGGCCGCGACGTAGTTGCTCTGCCCCGCGTTGCCGTGCCTTGAGATCGACGACAGGGTGACGATCACGCCGGGAAATTGCTCGATCTCGATCATCTTGGCGATCGTCTCGCGCACCATCATGGTCGCGCCGGTGAGGTTGACCGCGAGCACGTCGTCCCAAAACTGCCGCGACAGTTTGGTGATCTCGCCAGATTTGCGGTCTCTCCGCACCAACAACCCGTCGCGGATGATGCCCGCGTTGTTGATGAGGCCATTGAGGCCCCCCATCTGCGCCGCCGCCCAGTCAACAAAGGCCGTTAGGTCTGCATCGTCGGTCACGTCGAGGCGGCGGGTGTGGATCCCGGGCGCGAGCCGCTCGAGTCCGGCAACGTCGATGTCCCCCGCCGCGACGGAGGCACCTGCGGCCGCGAGCTGATTGGCAAAATGTGTGCCCATGCCATTAGCGGCGCCCGTGACGATGACCTTCAGGTCTTTCAAATCCATGTCGTTGCTCCGACCGCCCAAGCGGCGCTAACCAGCTTGAGAGGGCTATGGTGCGCTGCACAAAATGGACGCGACACCGTGGTTGTCGACGCGAGAAGACAAGTCCTCAAACGCCGACGACACGGTAGTTCTCCGAACAACTGCTGTCAATTGTGAATTGTTGCGCTGCACAAAATTGCGGCTGCGCTCGCGCGTCTGCAGACTTGGCTACGGATGCTCGCCGAAGAATTCGAGGATCGCCTTGGCGCCGGTCGCCGGCCAGCTGTGCCCCCCAAGCGGATCACTGATCAGGGACGTCGGCGTGCCTTGCTTGTCCAGAGCGCCCTTGTAGAGCTCCGCGGTCCATTGTGGCACCACCAAGTCGAGCTGACCGTGCATGAACAGCGTAGGCGGATGGTCGGCCGGTAACGACGGCACTAGGCAGAGCGAACCAGCGCAAGTCGCGTAGGCCGCCGCGATGATGGCCAGCGCGCGGAACGTGCCGGGGTAGGCGATCGCCATGCGGCTCGTCATGTACCCGCCACTTGAGGCGCCTGCGGCAAATCGCCGCTTGGGGTCCAACGGCCCGAATTTGCCGGCCTGTACGGCTGCGAACAGCACCTTCATCAAGGCGGCGTCGGGTGAGCTGGACCAAGCGGCGCGCCACGGCATGACGTTGGTGTTCCAGAATGTGGTGCCGCTCGCGGCGGCCTCGGGCGTCAGCACGGCGTATCCGGCCCCCAGTAGCGCCTCGATCGTCTCGACCAGATACAACGCTCCGAACGCCGACAGCGGGGTCGCGGTCCAGGCTTGGTCGGCGGAGAAGAACGAGCCCTGAAAGATCAGCACCCACGGCCAACCGCCGGTCGGGGCCTCGCCGAGGGGCAGCTGCCAATGCACGCTGCGCTGCGAATCGAGCGGAAAACCGATGCTGAGGACCTCCGTCTTGTAGCTGCATTGCACGATCACGGTGCCGTGACTGCACAGCGCCGTCGCCGCTGAACCGTCGCCGCCACTCGCGCGCCCGGCCGCATCTGGGTCGGCGTCCGCCTTGGAGGGCGCTGAGTCGGCCAGAGCCGCGTCCGTCAGCCCCGTATCCACTAGGCCAGCCGTGGTGTCGCCGCTCCCGTCACCAACCTCCCAGACCTGCGCCGTGTCGCCGCTTCGCCTGGCAAGAGCGCCGCTGTTCGCGTCGGTTGCGCCGCTGCTGCAGGCGACCGTTAGGCTGAGCAGCGCCCACAGGAGAGGCCGATGGTGGTGCGTGGACGGCGTGTATTTGGACTGGGCGTGCGTGGATCGGCTGGGTGCGGTCATGGCGCTCAGATCCCCAGCTCGCTCAGCGTCTCCGCCAGGACTCCGAGGGCGGCGGTGAGGTCCGGGTGCGATCCCTCGAGCGTCGCGATCGCGCGCTCGATGATGCCGGTGAGCTCCGGCGCCGGCGCCATATCCTTGCGGTCCAGCTTCTGAGTCAGGGCGTCTCGCAGCGCGACGAGCTGCGCGCGCTCCTCCACGCTGAGCGCCGCGTCGTTCTCGTCTAGCGCCTCGCTGAGGGCTTTGGCGCTGGCGTGTAGGGCATCCTGGGGCATGGCGACTCCGTGTGCTGGCGGCTAAAACCTGCCGGCAAGATAGGCTGCTGGGGCGTCTTCGACCACCCCGTCGGTGTGCGAGATCGACTAGAGCGGCAGGCCTAGCCACAGCCCGCCTGACCAGCCGTCTGGTCCCACGCGGCCCTGCAGACCGACGTTGATCGTCACGAGGTTCATGCGCGCGCCGGCGTAGAAGAACGGATCGCTCGAGCTGTCGCGCAGATCACCGCCCACACCCAGATACCCTCGGAGATCCCGTGGCGCCTCCGGATCGTCGCCACCGTCGCCGATCCCTACGCCAAGGGTCAGGTCGGTCGGTCGCAGCTGCCACGTCCCATCCGCGATCGCGAGCCGAACGTGGAGGCGTTGCGGCCCGACGCGCAGGGACACCGCGGGGATCACCCACTGCCAGTCCATCTTCGTTGTCCCCGTCGTCGTCGAGGTGTCGTCGCTCGCTCGCTCGGCGTTCTCAGCGTCGTCCCAGAGGCCGCCGCCACCGAGCCCAAGCCGAAAACCGAACCACGACCAATCGAGCCCGACCTGACCGCGCAGCATCAGCCAGAGCTCCAGCTCTTCGCGGCCGTTGGCGTTGTCCTGCTCTTGCTTGATGGCGCGGCTGGCATAGAGATCGAGGTGCGTCACGACGGTGGCGCCCAACGCCGTGTCCGGTTGGGTGCGGTGGGTCCAGCGGACCTGCGCTTCGCTGTGGCGCACCTGCATGGCGCGGGAGCTACACACCGGCGTGAAGACGTATTGGCCGGTCTGACCCGACAGCTCGACTTGGTCGGTTGGCGACGCCGCCATCGCGCCCATCAGCCACGGTCCGACCAGCGCCGCGCCTAGGAGGCCGGCGACGCGGGTTCGGGCGTGTCTCCGGCCCGCTTGGCGGCGTCCGGCGCGCACGGGTCGCATCAGGCCCAGACGACCTTGCTCTTGCTCTCGTACCAGCCCTCGATCTGCGCGTGATAGGCGTCTTCGACGGCGGATCGGCGGATCTTCATGGTCGGCGTCAGCATGCCGCTCTCGATCGTCCACTCGTCGGAGATGACCGCGATAAACTGCAGGTGCTCGTGATGCTCGACTTTGCTGTTCACGTCGCTCAGCAGCGCGGCGAACTCTGCCGTCAGTCGCTCGCGGGTGGCGGCGTCACCGGCCTTGGCGCGCAGATCTTCATTCAGCACGACGAGCGCACACGCCTGTGGCTGGCCTGAACCGGTGACCATGGACGCCTCGATGCTGTTGTCGACGTTGATCAGGTTCTCGATCGGCGCCGGCGCGACGTACTTGCCCTTGGAGGTCTTGAACAGCTCCTTGGTGCGGCCGGTGATCTTGAGCATGCCGTTGGGCTTGCGCTCACCGCGGTCGCCGGTCTTGAAGAAGCCGTCTTCCGTGAAGCTCTCCGCCGTCTGCTCGGGCGCGTTGAAGTAGCCCTGCATGCAGCCAGGGGACTTGATCAAGATCTCGCCCTCGTCGCTGATCTTCACTTCGACACCGTCGTACGGAATACCCACGTATCCGGGCTCCGCGAAGCCAGCGCGCGACAAGTGCGAGTAGGCGAAGTCCTCGCTCATGGCGTAACCCTCGATCAGGTTGAGCCCCAAGTCGCGGTACCAAGCGATGAGCTCGGCCGGGATCGGCGCGGAGCCACTGCCGGCGAGTCGGACCTGGTCGAGACCCAAGCCCGTGAGCACCTTCTTCTTGATGATGCCGCCGAGGATCGGGATCTTCATGAGCATCGCCAGCTTCTTGGGCGGCTGCTTCTTGAACACGCCGAGCTGGAACTTCAGCCAGAGGCGCGGCACCGAGATGAACACGGTCGGTCGGGCGCGGTTCAGATCTTGCACAAACGTCGTCAGGGACTCGGCGAAGAAGATGTGCGTCGCCGCGATGAACGAGGCCGTCTCGATGTAGGCCCGCTCGAACACGTGGGCGAGAGGCAGGTAGCTCAGGCAGCGATCCTCAGCGTTGATCTCCAACGCCTTGACGATGCCCTCGGCCGCCGCCGACATCTGGCCAAAACCATGCATCACGCCCTTCGGCGTACCCGTGGAGCCCGACGTGTAGATGAGAATACCGAGCTCATCCGCCGTGCGCGCGGGCTTGCCGGCCAGCGGCTCCGTGCTCGCGACGACGCTGTCGAACGTCACGTAGTCCGTCTTTGGCGCGAGCGGCATCGCGACGCAGGGCAGGTCGTCCGCAATCCCCGTCTTGATCTCGTCCCACGTATCGAGCTTGCCGATGAACAGCAGCTTCGCGCCGCTGTGGTCGAGGATGTACTTGACCGAGTCGCCGTTGATGGTCGGGTACAGCGCGACCGTGACGTACCCCGCCATCCAGATCGCTAGCTCCGCCATGATGAAGTGCGCGCAGTTCTTGGAGATGATGCCGACACGATCGCCGCGCTCCAGGCCCTGGGCTTGCAGATAGGTCGCCATGCGTCGGGCCCGATCGAGCGTCTCTTTCCACGTGTAATCCACGACGCGGCCGCCCTCGAGGGGCTGCGTCAGGTAGACGCGGTCGGCGTTCTTGATCTCGTTTTCGTACACATAGTCCAGCAACAGCTTCTGAGCGCTCACGGGTCCCTCCTGGTTAGGTGGCGCGCAGCGTACAGCGACGACGAACGTTACGCGAGCGAAAAATCTGCAAAAGCCCCACCATTGCCGAAGCCTTGGTTCGCGTGGTTGACGCAATGCGTCAATTGCCTCAGCCTGCGACGAACGACCCTTCGACGAACGACCCTGCGTCGCCCTGTGTTTCGTCCGCGGCGCGATGTGGGGGCGCGTTTGGGGCTGTCTTGTTGGAAACTGGCCGCGTCGTCGCCACGCGCTATCGGAGCGTTTTCATGCCTCAGCACGCCAACCGTCTCGCCGCTATGGTCGGCAGACTCGACCCGTTGCCGGCCCGATTGCGCAGTCGCGCGCTGACCACGCTGTTTCGCACGGTTGTGCCCTACATCGGCACCACCGGCGTTCGATTTGAGGTGTGCACCGTCAGCCGCGTCGAGACATCGCTCGCGAATCGACGCCCGGCGCGTAACCACATCGGCCAGGTGCACGCAGGCGCGATGGTGTTGCTGGCCGAGACCGCGACCGGGATCTTGGTCGGGATGAACACGCCGGACACCAGCGTGCCAGTCGTCAAGACGATTCACACCGATTTTGTGCGGCGCAGCCAAGGCGCGATGCGCGCGGTGGCGACGCTGACGGTGGCGCAGCAGGAGCAGATTCGGACGCTGGAGAAGGGCGAGACGGTCGTCGCGGTGACGGTCACAGACGAGAGCGGGCGGGAGCCGATCGTGTGTGAGATGGTCTGGGCGTGGGTGCCGAAGCAGCGCGGCGCTAAGCCCGCCTCAGGAGCGTCACGATGAGCAAGATCGAGCGCGCGTCGCCACCGCCCTGTCAGCAGACTCGAGCGCGGGGACACGGTCGCCTAAGGCTGCGCAGTCGTCAGCCGTCACGCACCCGAACGAAGGGTCTCGCCAGCCCGAGCCTCGTCTGGCCGGGTCTCGCCAACCTCGGCCTTCTCGGAGCGCTCGTGCTGATCAGCGCATCCTGCGGTGGCGCCGCGATTGCGCCGGAAAATCAAGCTACGACGACGATCTCGTTGCAGGACATCACGTGCAGCAGCTGCGCCAACACCTCCGCCACCGCTGCGAAGGCGACGCCGGGGGTGATCTCCGCCACGGTCGATCGACCCAAGGCTGAGCTGCGCGTGCGCTACGACCGGACGCGGGTGTCGCCAGGTGAGGTCGTCCGACGCATTCAAGCCGCGGGCTACCGGGCGGTGGTGGGTGGCGGCGCGGGCTCTTACAAGAAGCATGTCGTCTTCGACGCTGGGATGGACGTGCAGCAGGTCGTCTCGCCGTCGCCCGATCTCGCCATCGCCAGCCTCGCCGTCGCCGGCAAGGTCACCGTGGTCGACTATGGCGCGACCTGGTGTGGGCCGTGCCGCCAGGTCGACCGCGAGATGTACGCGCAGCTGCTCAAGCACAAGAACCTCGCCCTGCGCCGCATCGACATCGGTGACTGGAGCTCGCCGTTCGCCAAGAAGCACCTCGCCGACGTCAACACGCTGCCCTATGTGTTGGTGTTTGGTCGCGACAAGAAGCAGGCCGCGCGCATTGAGGGGCTCGACTTGCCGGCGTTGCGTAAAGCGATCGAAGCGCGACTTGCCGAGTGATTCGGTAGCCCGTACAAACGGCGCATGAGTACACACACACTGCGAGTTGGGTTGGTTGGGTGGCGGGGCATGGTCGGCTCCGTCCTGCTGCAACGCATGGCCGCCGAAGGTGATTGGGTCGGGGTTGAACCCGTCTTTTTCTCGACATCTCAGGCCGGACAGCCGGCGCCAGATGTGGGGCAGGGTCCCTCGATCTTGCAGGACGCAGGCGATGTGGCCGCGCTCAAGGGGCTCGACATCGTCGTGACCTGCCAGGGCGGCGCTTGGACCAACGAGATGTACCCGAAGCTGCGCGCGGCTGGCTGGCGGGGCCACTGGCTCGACGCCGCGAGCGCGCTGCGGATGGCCGATGACGCCGTGATCGTGCTGGATCCGCTCAATCGCGCCGTGATGGACGCCGCCTTCAGCGCTGGTTGCACGACCTGGGTGGGCGGCAACTGCACGGTCAGCCTGATGCTCATGGGCTTGGGCGGCCTGTTTCAGCAGGGCTGGGTCGAGTGGATGACGTCGATGACCTACCAAGCCGCGTCGGGCGGCGGGGCGAAGACTATGCGAGAGCTGGTCGCTCAGATGCGCGCGATCGGTGACGATGCCGCCAGGTTGCTCGACTCGCCGGCGTCTGCGGCGCTGGCGCTGGACCAGCAGGTGACCGACACGGTGCGCGGCTCCGCCTTTCCGACCACGAACTTCGGCGCGCCGCTCGCCGCCTCGGTGTTGCCGTGGATCGACACCCTGCAGCCCGATGGCGCGACGCGTGAGGAGTGGAAGGGGCACGTGGAGGCCAACAAGATCCTCGGTCTCAACCCCGAGGTGCCGATCGATGGCATCTGTGTGCGTGTTGGTGCCATGCGGAGTCACGCGCAAGCCCTGACGATCAAGCTGACGCGCGACGTGCCGCTCGCCGATATTGAGGCGGTGATCGCGGCGACGACGCCGTGGACGCAGCTGGTGCCAAACGACAAGGCGGTGAGCTTGGCGCAGCTGACGCCCGCCGCGGTCAGCGGCACCCTCACGGTGCCGGTCGGCCGCGTCCGCAAGCTGCGTATGGGCCCCCAGTTCCTGACGGCGTTCACCGTCGGCGATCAGCTGCTCTGGGGCGCGGCCGAGCCGATGCGCCGCACCCTTCGGATCTTGCGGGAACAGCTGGGTGCCTGAGCTGCGCCTCGTCGTGATCGGCGCCACCGGCCGGATCGGTCGCGCGCTACAGCGGCGGGTCGGGTGCGCCGCGCTGCGCGGCTTGGCGCGTCATGCGCCCGTGGACAGCGCCACCTGGGCTGATTTTGTGCAGGCCGACCGTCGCGACCACGCTGCGTTGTTGCGGCTGCTCGATGGCGCGGACGTGATCATCGATCTCTGTGCCTTTGAGGCGCCCGACAGCGACGCCTTGGTGCGGGCCTGGGCGGCCTGCGCGCGGCGGCCTCGGTTGCTGATCTTGGCGTCGTCACTGGCCGAACGAAGCCCGGCGCGGTGGGCGACGCCGATCGACCCACAGATTGGGCTCGCACACGAGCCGCCCCCCTCAGACGCCTATGGTCTGGGCAAACGCGCCGCCCGGACCAGCGCGGAGACCGGGCTCTCAGCGCTGGGCGCCCACGTGATCACGCTGCTGCTCCCCCAAGTCTTGGCGACGGACGACCGCGACGCGCGCGAACGGCGCTATCTCGATGACGCGCAGCGGTTGGGGCACGCTCAGCTGGCGGGCGATGGACAGCAGCGACCCTGCGTCATCACGGCCGACGACGCCGCGACGGTGATGGTGGCGCTGGCAGGCGACGCAGCCACGGCCACCAGCGTGGCCGCGCCGATCGAGCGCTTCCAAGTCGCCCCGCCGGTTCAGCCGCGGCTCGACACGCTGGTGGCGGCGCTGCTCACGGGGGCCGGGCTGCCGACGCAGCGACGCCCGCATCCGGATGCTGACTGGCGTGGTCCACACAGCGGCGCCGACGAGCTTGTGGATGGGACCCGACTGCGGCAGCGGCTCGCGGCGTCGATGCAGGTCGCGCCGCAGTGGTCGGATTTGCTGCGCGCGCATGGCGAGCTGGGACGCCGTCTCGCTGCGGCAACTCATCAAGCCCTGCAGGCTCGGTAGCGGCGCGGCGCCGTGCTAGGCTCGCCGCCAGCCGCAGCGGGGGTGCATGAACGACGATCCAGCCAAGAAGGTCCGCTCCAGCCGACTCGGTCGTGTCGCTATGCTCGGTGGGATGGCCGCCCGCTTGGCGGGTAACGCAGCGACCGCCGCTGGCCGGTTGGCCACGAGCGCGAGCGCGGACGCCGCCTCGGTCACGCTGCACAGGGGGGTGAGCAAGACGCTGGCGCGGCATCTCGGTGAGATGAAAGGGCTACCGATGAAGCTCGGCCAGCTGCTCAGCTACATCGACGACTTCATCCCACCGGAGCATCGCGACACCTACCGCGAGACGCTGCGAGAGCTGCAGGTGCGGAGCCGTCCGATGCTGTGGGAGAGCATCGAAGCGATGATGCATGAAGACCTCGGCGCGCCTCCCGACGCGCTGTTCGACGCATTTGACCGCGAGCCCATCGCCGCGGCGTCGATCGGGCAAGTGTATCGCGCCCAGCTGCCGGCTGATTTTCCGGACGTCGCGCTCAGAGGCCTGCCGGTCGCGGTGAAAGTGCAGTACCCCGGCATCGCCGACGCGGTGAAGAGCGATCTCAAGAACATGGACAGCCTCGTCCGCGCGTTCAAGCTCGCCCTACCGAAGATGGACATCGAGCAGAGTCTGCAAGACGTGTCGTCGCGGGTGCTCGAAGAGTGTGACTACGTCGCCGAGATGGGCCATCAGCAGGCGTTCGCCGAGGCGTGGCGCGATGACCCGCAGATGGCGGTGCCGCGGGTGATCCCGTCGCTGTGTGGACCTAGGGTGCTGACGAGCGAGTTCATCGACGGTCAGCGATGGGATGAGATGCTGCTGAGCACCGACGCCGCGCAGCGCTCCGCCTATGGGCTGGCGATCTTTCGGTTTGTCTTTCACAGCATGTACGTGCACGGCCGGTTCAATGGTGACCCACACCCCGGCAACTACCTCTTCTTGCCGGACGGCAAGGTGGCGTTCCTCGATTTTGGCTGCGTGCAGACCTACGATCGCGCCTCACTCGAGCGTTTCGCCCACGTGCGGAACCTCGCCCACGCCGGAACGCGCGGCGCTGCGTTTCGCGAGGCGGCTATCGACGCGTACGGCCTGCCGCGCGAGGCAGACGACGAGCTGTGGCAGGCGTTCGAGGACTACCTGTACCTGAGTTTCGAGCCGCTGCTCGCGCCGCAGCCCTACCGCTACAGCCGCGATTATACGGGTCGTTTGGCGACGCGCACCGCTGAGATGAAGCTGCTGGTGGCGAAGAAGATCTTCAAGGTCGGCATCTTCGACACCAAACGCCCAGGGTCGGTGTTTCTCCATCGGATCAACTTCGGTCTGAACTCCATTTTGGCGCAGCTTGGCGCTGAGGCCGACTGGCCGGCCGAGGTCGACGTGATCTATCGGGCCGCCGGTCTCAAGGTGTAGGCGTCATGGATCCGTTGATCATCATCGCGACGATGTTCGTGCTCGCTTGGGGCGCCATCTGGGGCTCGTTTCTCAACGTCGTGATCTGGCGGGTGCCGGCCGGCATGAGCGTCGTCAGCCCGCCGAGCCACTGCCCTAAGTGTGGACACGGGTTGGCGTGGTGGCAGAACGTGCCGGTGCTCGGCTGGGCCTGGCTCGGTGGTCGGTGTTATTACTGCAAAGTCGCGATCTCGGCCCGCTACCCGGCCGTGGAAGCGGTCACGGCGGCGCTGGCGTTGGCCGTCTCCATGCCCTGGCTGCAAGGCTGGGCGAGCGGCGATCTGGAGCCCTGGCGCGCGGCGTTGGGGATGGGCGCAGAGCATGTCTTCCTCTTCACGTGCATCAGCATCGCCTTGATCGACGCCGACACCTTCATCATCCCCGACGTCATGAGTCTACCGCTGCCGCTGCTTGGCATCGCCGTGGCCGTCGTGCTGGGCGAAGAGCGCGGCGTGCAGTGGCAGGACGCGGCCGCGGCGGCGTTTGTGGCCGGCGGTGGCCTGCTGGCCGTGCAGTGGGGCTACGCGGCGATCACCGGACGCGAGGGGCTGGGGACCGGTGACATCAAGCTGCTCGCTGGTCTCGGCGCGTGGCTCGGCTTGCGCTCCTTGCCCGCCGTTCTGCTCGCGGCCAGCCTGCAAGGGCTGCTCTTCGCCGCGGGCGCTGCCCTCCTCACGCCCAAGGCCGCCGATGGTCTCGCCGCGCGCCGCGGTTTGGCGTCGATGCGGCATGTCGCCCTGCCGTTCGGCCCGTTTTTGGTGCTTGGCGGGCTGGAGTACCTGCTCTTGCATCGCCAGCTCGCACCCGTCTTGGCGCCTTATTTCGGGGGCTATTAGCCCATGCGTTTGCGGCACCGCGTGCTGTTGCTGCTCGGTGCGCTGCTGCTCGGCGTGGTGGTCGCGATCGGTGTCGTCGCTGCCGGGCTGCTGCGCGAAGTCGCCGCCGCGGCGCCCGCTGACATGGCCATCACGGTCGTCGCGGCGCAGCGTCTGCTCTGGCTGACCGCGGCCGCGATCGCGGCGTTGGGCGTCGGCGTCGGCGGGGTGGCTTCGCGGGTGTGGCTCGTCGCCCCGCTGGAGCAGCTCGCGCGGGACACCGGCGACGCGGGCGCCGAAGAGATCAGCATCTTGCGCCACAGCCTGCAGACGTTGCGGCAACGCGCGCGTGAAGCCGACCTCGATCGTGGCGGTCGTCTCGATGCCATCCAAGCGCTGCTCGACCACGCCGCCGATGGCCTCGCCGCCGCCGACCGGCTCTCGTTGACCGGCCAGCTCGCCCTCGGCGCGGCACACGAGCTGGGCTCCCCCCTCGCGATCGCGGTGGCCTGTGTCGATAGCCTTCGCTATGGCGTCGTCGCAGCGCTAGCGGCCGACGGGGTCGGTGCGGCCGAGACCGGGGCCGCCGCAGCGCGCTACGTCGACCAGATCGACGAGGCCCTGTCTCGGGTCGATGCCATCGTGCGCGAGCTCAACGCCTTTGGCCTGCCGGCGCAGCGCGCCGCCGCCGGTGGCGTCGGAATCGCTCGGCTCGAAGTCACCCGAGTCCGGCAGACCGTGCAAGCCACGATCGCGCTCGCCCGGTTGCACCAGAAGTGCCGCCGCGTCGCCCTTACACTCGTCGGTGGCGACGCGGTCGGCGAGGCGACCGCGGCCATCGCGCCGCGGCATCTGGAGCAGATCGTGCTGAACCTCCTCATCAACGCCGCGGACGCGACGGCGAATCAGGGCGCGGTCACGGTGCGGCTCTCGCTGGCCGATACCGCCGTGTTCGTGAGCGTCAGCGACGACGGCCCGGGCGTACCCGAGTCGGTGCGGGCCCAGATCTTCGACCCCTTCTTCACGACCAAACCCGACGGGGTCGGCTCCGGTCTCGGCCTCGCGGTGAGTCGCCGGTTGGCCCAGGCCGCCGGCGGGCAGCTGCACCTAGCGCCCGATGATGCACACGACGAGCGCGTTGGCGCGGCCGTCCCAGCCCGCGGCGCGACCTTCGTCCTCCGGCTGCAAACGGCGCGCTGAAGGACCGCAACGGCATATTCGACCAGACGCAACGGGCCCGCGACGCTCGGATCTAAGCCTCGGGATTCATTGACCCGAAAGCAGTCGTCTGCTACAAGCCCATGCTCCAAGACCCTCTGGCGCATGGCGCAAGGGCTGAACTATAATGATTCCCACGACTTGAATGCGTCCCAACCCGGGCCATCCTCGTGGGAGCGGCACCTCGCAAGGGCTTCCTAAGGGGGGCGACGCGCGGGGCCAGGCGGCAGGGAGAGTGCAGCGCATGAGCATGGGCATCACCAACCTCGGCGGTACGCTACTGCGCATCGCACAGACCGCACCGGCGGCGTCCGGCAAGGGCGGCGTGGCTGCGGCGGCGGGCGGCGAGGCGAAATCTGGGGGCACCGGCGCCTTTGTTGAGCAGCTGCTCATCTTTGGCGCGATCTTCCTCGTGTTTTGGCTGCTCATCCTCCGTCCTCAGCAGAAGAAGGCGAAGGAGCACACAGGGTTCCTCGAGACGTTGAAGATCGGCACCAAGGTCGTCACGTCGAGCGGGATCTACGGCACGATCACCGCGCTCGAAGACAAGGCAGTGAAACTGGAGATCGCCCCTAAGGTGGTCATCAAGGTGCTGAAGAGCCAGGTCGCTGGCGTAGAAGGCGACGCGGTAGACGCAGTCGCCAGCGCTGGTGCCCGCTAGGCACATGAACGATCGAGCGCGCCCCACTCGGACCGCTCAAGAACGATCGACCTGTAGAACGTCGATCACCGCAACCGTGATCGCCGCAGCAGTGGTCGCAGCAACAGTGGTCGCAGCAACAGTGGTCGCAGCCAAATAGATCCCTGGGAGACTCCCGAGATGAACAACAAGCGTGACTGGAAGACCTGGCTGGTGATTGGCCTCGCGGTGCTCGCGGTACTACAGGTCCTCCCGACCTTCGTGCCCGGACTGCCGGACGCCTACACCTCAATCTTCAGCAATCAACTTAACTACGGCCTCGACCTTAAAGGTGGTTTGGAGCTGAAGTACACGGTCGATTACAAGAAGGCGATCAACGACAACACCAACAAGCTGCGCGACACGTTGCGCTCGCGGTTGGTGGACAAGTGGGCCGAGAAGCAAGGCAAGGACGCCGCTGCGTTGACCAAAGAGGAGCGCCTCGCCGCTCGGACTCGGTTCGACGTCAAGCGCACGCTGTTCACGACCTTGGAGGTGACGTTCAAGGACGCCGCTGACGCAGCGCTGCTCGACACGACTGTGGTCGAGACCATCGATCCGCGCTTTCAGCTGCGGAAAGACGGCCTGAAAGCGACCTTGTTCCTCTCGGACAAGGCGGTCGCGGAGATCAAGGCCGAGGTCGTCAACCAGACGCTCGACGTGATCCGCAAGCGTGTTGACGCGTTCGGTCTCGTTGAGCCTGACGTGCGCCGCAGCGGTGATGCCGACGTTGACGTGCAGATGCCAGGCCTGAGCGAGCGTCAGATGAAGACGGTCCGCGAGAAGATCGGCCAAGCCGCGCAGCTGACGTTCCGCATGGTCGTTCTGGAGTCCAAGGTCTTTGACACCCAGGGCGACGCCGTCGCGCAGTACAAGAAGGACAACGTCGCCAAAGCGAAGACCCTCGAGTGGGTCGCGGACAGCCGTGGTGCGTTCCTGCGTAGCCAGCGTAAGAGCGAGATCATCAACTTCGTGAAGACGGTGAAGCTGCCTGACGACGTCATGGTCGGCTACGAGTTCGTCGAGGAGAAGGACCCGTCAACGGGCGCCATCAAGGATCGCTACTACCGCACGTACAACCTGCAGGCCAACGCGCCGCTGACGGGCGACAACCTCACCCGCGCCAACCTCGGCTACGGCGACAAAGGCGAGCCTGTCGTGAACCTCGAGTTCGACAGCCGCGGCGCCAGCATCTTCGGCGACCTGACGGAGAAGAACGTCGGCAACCTGATGGCGATCATGCTCGACGGTGACGTCTCCAGCGCGCCGCGCATCAATGAGCGAATCGGCGGCGGTCGCGCGCAGATCACCCTCGGTGGTGGTCAGAGCGTCGCGCAGCAGATGGAAGAGGCCCGCGCGCTTGTGACGGTCCTGAACAACGGCGCATACAAGGCCCCGGTCATTAAGGTGCACGACGTCGCGGTTGGCCCGAGCCTCGGCCGCGACGCGGTTCGCTCCGGTTACCTCTCCATCGCGCTTGGCTTCATCCTCGCGTTCTTGTTCATGATTGTGTACTACCGTCAGGCAGGCATCATCGCCAACGTCGCGTTGCTCTTCAACTTGACCTTGGTCCTGGCCTGCTTGGTGAGCTTCAACGCCGCGCTGACGCTGCCTGGCATGGCCGGCATCGTGTTGACGGTGGGTATGGCGCTCGACGCCAACGTGCTCATCTTCGAGCGTGTGCGAGAGGAGCTGCGCAGCGGCAAGTCGGTCCGCAACGCGCTGGACTTGGGCTACGGCAAGGCGTTCTGGACCATCTTTGATGCCCAGCTCACCACCGCCATCGCTGGTTTCGTGTTGATGCAGTACGCCACCGGGCCCATCTACGGTTTCGCTGTCACCCTGCTCATCGGCATCGGCTGCTCGATGTTCACGTCGATCGTTGTCACGCGCATGATTTACACGTGGTTGTTGGACAGCGGCAAGATCACCAACGAACTGTCCATCTAGGCCCGGCTCGTACGTTTCTCGGCCGCTCCGATGTGAGCGGTCACAGGCTTCGGCACACAAGCGCCGACACCCTCAGACCCAGCCCTTCGGGGCGCACCGCGGTGTGAGCGGCCACATGGCCCGCACCAGCAACACAGGAGCCGCGAGATGGAGTTCATCAAGCCCGGTCTCACAATTGATTTCATCGGTCGCCGCCAGATCTTCTTCGGTCTGAGCGCGACGGTCGTCCTGATCAGCCTGATCTCGATCGCCGTGCTCGGTTTCAACCGCGGCATCGATTTTAAGGGCGGCACGAAGATCGTGGTGGCGTTCAAGCCGGACGCCAAGATCGCGCGCGCGGAGCTGCGGGAGCTGCTCAACGACTTCGTCACGAAGGAGACTGGGCTGAGCGACGCAGGCCAGATCGAGGTGCAGGACTTCGATCCTGGCGCGGGCGCGTCGGCCGAGCGACAGGACTTCTTGCTGCTCACAGAGCTGACGTCCTTGGTGAGCGACGCCAAGAAGAACGAGCTGATCACCAAGCTGAAGACCGCCTTTCCGGGCGCTCAGGTGGACGTTGCCAAGGAGGGCGAGGACCGCTTCTTCGTCGTCTTGAATGAGCCGGCCAAGATCACCGAGACCTACACGAAGCTCGACACGCTGTTCACGACGGCTGGTTACCCCCAGTTCAAGCGCAGCTCCGACATCCAGCGCCAGATCGAGGTCAACAACTTCCGCGCGCTGCAGATGTTTGAAGCTGAAGAGGGTGACATCGCTGACGACGTCATCAAGCAGCGCGAGGCCAACGCCACCGCCCAGATGGACAAGGAGCTCGCGAAGCGCTCAGACACCCGCTACACGGTGACGATCGAGGAGTTCAAGACGAAGCTTGAGGCCGTCATGAAGGTGAAGTACGGCGAGAAGTTCATCGCGGTGCAGTCGTCGACCTCGGTCAGCCCATCCGTCGCCGGCAACATGATGAACCAGGGCCTCGTCGCCATCCTCTACGCGCTGCTCGGCATCATCGTCTACATCACGATGCGTTTCGACGTGCGCTACGCACCTGGCGCCATCATCGCCTTGACTCATGACGTGCTCGTCGTGATTGGCTGCTTCTCGCTTGCGCAGATCAAGTTCACGATGCCCATCATCGCGGCGGTGCTGACCATCGCGGGTTACTCGATCAATGACACCATCGTTGTCTTCGACCGCATTCGCGAGACCATCGCCAAGTACCCCCACGCGCCCATGACGGCGGTGATCAACCACGCCATCAGCAACACCCTGAGCCGCACGATCTTGACCTCGGTCACGACGTTGCTCGCGGTCATCAGCATCTTCCTGCTCGGTGGCGGCCTGATTCGCGATTTCGCCTTCGCCATGTGCATCGGTGTGGTCGTCGGAACGTACTCTTCGATCTTCGTGGCTAGCCCGCTCTTCTTGACGTTGCACAACGCGTTCGAGAAGCGAAAGGCTGAGACGGAGGCCTCAGAGGCCACGCTGGCTCGATCCTAGGATCGCCACCTCGGCCGCAGGCCTCGCCTGTCCGCCAAGGTTGATTCGCGCCATCGGCCGGCGCCCCTCGTTGGGTGTCGGCCGGTCGCATTTTTGGCTGCTGTCGTCACGCGCCGTTGCTGGCATGGTCACAGCCCGTCCTATGGGCCCTGTACCTGGATTCGTGCGTGAGGAGGCGACATGACGATAAATGAGCCCTGGTTGGGCGGCCCTGGTAGTGCACCGCCGGCGACGGTGGTGCGACGTGCGATAGCGCCAGTGGCCACAGCGCCAGTGACCACGGCGCCTGGCGTTGCCGGACTGGCCCTGAGCGAGTGGATCCTGCTGGCGCCAGAGCCGGGGTTGGTCGAGACGCTGGCTGCCGGCTGCGGGATCATGACGTTGGTCGCGCGATTGCTGGCAAATCGCGGCATCGGCGACGTCGACGAGGCGCGCCGGTTTCTCAAACCGAGCCTCGCCTCCTTGCCAGATCCCTGGTTGATGGCCGACGCGCGTGTCGCCGCCGAGCGCATCGCACGCGCCGTCATCGACGGTGAGCAGATCTGCGTCTACGGTGATTACGACGTGGACGGGGTCAGCGCGGCCGCGCTCATGCATGACTATCTGCGCCGTGTTGGCGCAACGCCGACCGTGTTTCTGCCGGACCGGTTTCGCGACGGCTATGGTCTTCACGCTGAGCGGCTGCAGGAGCTCTGCGACGCGGGCGTGCAGCTCTTCATCAGCGTGGACTGTGGCAGCAAGGCCGTCGCCGCCATCGCGGCGGTGCGCGCGCGCGGCATCGACTTCATCGTCGTCGACCATCACTTGCTCGGCGCCGAGCGGCCCGATGTGACGGCGTTGCTGAACCCGCGGCGCGAGGACTGTGACTATCCCGACGACGGCCTCTGCGCCGTGGGTGTGGCCACGGTGCTGGTGCAAGCGCTGCGCCGCGCCCTGGTGGCCGCTGGTCACAGCTCCCGTGAGACGGTGCCTGGGTTCGGCGATCTGCTGCAGCTCGCCGCGTTGGGCACCATCGCGGACATGGTGCCGCTGCGCCACGTGAACCGGATCTTTGCGTGGCATGGGCTGCGGCGTCTGGGTGAGTCGACACGCCCCGGCGTGCGGGCCTTAGCGACGCGCGCCCGGCTGCAGGGCAAGGTCGCCGCTGACCACGTCGGCTTCGCGCTCGGACCGCGCATCAACGCCGCGGGTCGGGTCGCCAGCGCGCGCGCGGCTTTTGATCTGTTGACCACTGAAGACCCGACACACGCGGCCGAATTGGCGGAGCGCGTTGAGCTTGAGAACGGTAAACGTCGTCGCATTCAGGGCGAAGTCGTGGAGGCCGCTTTGGCCGAAGCCGCGCGCCAGGTCGGCACGGAGCACGCCGTCGTCGTGGTTGGCGATGGCTGGCACAGCGGCGTGGTCGGCATTGTCGCCGCGCGCCTTAAGGATCGCTACCACGTGCCGACGTTTGTGCTGGGGATAGACGCCGGCGTCGCACGCGGCTCGGGGCGATCGATCCCAGGATACGACCTCGTGGCGGGGCTCGACGCGGTTGACGCTGCAGTCACGGGCGGTCTGTTCACCCGCTACGGAGGCCACTACTTCGCCGCCGGCCTGACCTTGCCCGCCGACCGGATCGACGCGTTTCGAGCGGCGTTGGTGGCTCATGTCGCCGACGTCTTGCCCCCGGCCGAGCGTGTTCGTGAGCTGCAGATCGACGCTGAGTTGAACGTCGCCGAGCTTCACATCGATCTCGTCGATGCGGTGCACGCGCTCGAGCCCTTCGGGAAGGGCAACCGCAAGCCGCTCTTCTTGCTTCGCGGTGTCGTTCTGGCGGAGGCGCGGCGTGTGGGTGAGGGTGGCGCATGGCTGAAGGCGAAGCTGGTCGAGGGTGACAGTGACCGGCCGCTGTGGGGACGTCGCGGGGTCGGTGGATTTGGCGATGCGCGTCTGCTGGCGTGCGGCGCACAGGCGGGCGACCTCGTCGATGTCGTCTGTCGGTTGGAGGCCAACCACTATCAGGGCAACGTCAGTCTGCAGGCGACCCTGGTGGAGATGGCCCGCGCGGGCTCCGTCGAGGTGCGCACACGGGCGGTCTAGTCGCCGCAGCGTTCGCCGTGGCCGCCCAGTGCGCCCTGGTGCACAACGCGCAACAATTACCTCCACCCGCCGACGTCGGGTAGCATGCGCAGCGACACGCCGGCGTTGGGTCGGTTGCGAGGTGTGATGCAGTGCAAAAACCCATCGACGGTCTCTACGACGACGCGGCTGCTAGGCCGCTTTCTCGGCCCCGTCGCGCCGCGGGTGGTCGCACCGCTGGTGACCGGGCTGCTGGTGGTCGGGCTCCTGGTTGTCGGCCTGCTGGCGCCCAACGTCGGTCTCGCGCAGGCGCCCGCCGTCTCGCCCAAGCCACGGACGGATGACGTCGTCGTCGCCTCCCCAACGGCGGCGAAGCTCAAGGCCATCCTCACGAGCGCGCCCGGCACCTACGTCGCCTTTGGCACCGTGCTCGACCTGGATACGGGCGTCGTGGTCTTCGACCTCAGCGGCGCTCAGGGCCTCACGCCGGCGTCGGTCAGCAAGCTCTTTGCGACCGCCGCCGCGGCGCACGCGCTGTCGTTTGCTGAGACCCTCGTCACCCGGGTGCACGCCACGCCGGTCAAGTCTGGCCGGGTCAAACGCCTCATTATCGTCGGTGCGGGTGATCCGTCGCTCAACAAGACCGACCTCGGTCGGCTCGCGGATGGCGTGGCGAACGCCGGCGTCAAGCGCGCATCTCATCTGATCGTCGACAGCTCGCTCTTCGACAACCTGTTACCGCGCGGTTTCGCCGAGAAACACACCGACGCCAGCTATCGCGCGCCCATCGACGCGCTGAACGTCGACCAGGGCACCATCGTCATCAGCGTGGAGCGCGGCGCGGCGGTGGGGGCACGACCCACCGTTGTGATCACGCCGCCGAGCGCCGCGATCGAGATCGACAACACCGCCAAGATGGTGAAGGGCAAGGCGCGGGGGCTGACGGTCGCCACCAAGGATGGCCCCAACAAGAAGACCATCGTCGTGGTGCGCGGCGTCATGGGCCTGCAGCGTAAGCGGATCGTCGCCGGTCGTCGCCGCGTCAACAACGCCGCCTTCCACGCTGGTCACGCGTTTGCGCGGATGCTGCGCGATCGCGGCGTTGACGTCGGCAAGGTGAGTTTTGGCTCGCTGCCGGCGGCCACGCCAAAAGCGCCGCTGCGCGTCGTGGCGAGCCACACCTCGAAGTCGGTTTTTGACCTGATGAGCTTCTGCAACAAGTTCTCACACAATGGCTACGCCGAGACCTTCTTCAAGCTCGCCGGTCAGCGCATCAAGGGCGCGCCGGGAACCTGTGCGAAGGGCGAAGCGGCGGTGCAGCAGACGCTCAGCGGCGCTGGCATCGACTGGAAGACGGTGCGACTTGGTAATGGTTCCGGGCTCTACCACGTCAACCGCGTCACGACGAGCGCTGTGGTGGCGCTGTTGCAAGCCATGGCCAAAGCCGGCAAACAAGGCGACCTCTGGCGGCGCACGCTTGCGATCGGAGGCGTGGACGGTACACTGCGACGGCGCCTGAAGACGCCGGCGACGAGAGGAAAAATCTTCGCGAAGACAGGCACTTTGGATGATGTCACGGCGCTGGCTGGGTACGCCATCAGCAAGGGAGCCGGCGGTGAGGGGCACCGGTACGCCTTCGCGCTGTTTTACAATCAGGTCAAACGACCTGCCTATCTGTACCGCCGGGTGCACGACAAGTTTCTGACGTATCTGCTCGACCCGACTGGCAAGCTGACGCCGCCGCCGCCGAAAGGCAACGTGAAGCCCAAGAAGCCGCCGAAGCGGCACCCCGCCCGGGTGGGGGCGACGGGACGCGGCAAGGCGTCGACCAGGAAAGCCAAGACCGGCAAAGCAACGCCACATCGCCGCCCAAAGGCGCGGCGAAAACGCTGAAAAACCAGTCTTTCAGCTCAAAACGGAGCGCGCGTGAACTTCCGCCCACACATGGCTGCCTCGCATCCCCAGGTCGGTGAGGACGTGCGTCCCTGCCGCGCCAGCACTTTGGCGCTTGGCCTCGCGCTGCTCTTGCTGCTGGGCGCGTGCACGCCAGCGCCGACGACTGGCCAAGATCCCCTCAACCCGTGGGCGAACGCAGACGTCCCGACGTTCTTTACGGACACCGGCCCTGGCACGGACGCGGCGCTGGACGGTGGCGCCGACGCGGGTCTCTCCGACAGCGGCGGGCTCGACGTGACCACCACCGACGTGGCGGTCGCGGACGCGGTCGGACCGTGCAGCCCCAATCCCTGCACCGCTGTGAACAAGACGGTGTGTACGGCGGACGGCAACGGCGGCCACACCTGCGGCTGCGTCGCGGGGACGGCACCGAACGCAAGCGGCGCCTGCGTCCCGAGCTGTGAGCCGACGGGCGCGCCACCAGCGCCGCAACCCGGCCTCAAAGTCGGCGATCTCGTCATCACCGAGCTGCTCATCAACCCCAACGCGGTCGCAGATGACGTCGGGGAGTGGTTTGAGGTGCGCAACATGAGCGACGCCGTCATCAACCTCGCCGGTCTCGAGCTCGCCGAGGTGTCCGGCGTCGACAAGCACGTCATCCACCCTTGCGCGCCGCTGACAGTGCCGCCCCAGGGCGTCGTGGTGCTCGGCAACAACGGCGATCAGGCTGTGAACGGCGGCGTGAAGCTCGACTACGTCTACAAGAAGTTCGGGCTCAACAACTTTGGCGACTCCGTCATCCTGCAGGTGACGTATAGCGGCCAGACCATCGTGCTCGACCAGGTGCTGTGGGACGCCAGCTGGGACATCAACGGCGCGGCTGGTCGGGCGCTGAGCCTCGACGCGACGCAGACCTCGACGACGGGCAACGACGATCGGGCGAACTACTGCCTCGCCGACGCCCCCTTGCCTGGCGGCGATAAGGGCACGCCAGGCAAGGTCAACACGGCCTGCACCAAGCCGCCGGACGCCGACGGCGACGGGGTGCTCGATGACGTCGACAACTGCCCGAAGGTGGCGAACAAAGACCAAGCCGACAGCGACAAGGACTCGTTGGGTGACGTCTGCGACAACTGTAAGCTCCTCGCCAACCCCGACCAGAAAGACGAGGACGGGGATGGTTCGGGCGACGTCTGCGATCCGGCGGTGTGCAGCGATGGCGAGCTCGACCTCGGCGAGCTGTGCGATGACGGCAATCAGCTCACGGGCGATGGCTGCGAGAACTGCCAACCCGCGCTCCCGAAGGCGGGCAACGTCGTGATCAGCGAGGTGATGATCTGGTCGAGCGCCGCGACACCGCAGTGGATCGAGCTCTACAACCCGGGCTCGTTCGATGTGAGCATCAACGGCTGGCAGATCAAGGTCGACAAGGCGGCCAATGGCGCCGGACTCTCGCACACGATCAGCGTCGCCGGCGCGCTCTTGGTGCCGGCGAAAGGCTACTTGGTGCTCGCCAACAGCAGCAACGTCGCCAGCAATGGCGGGGTCGCGCCGAAGTATGCCTTCACCGCCACGGGCAAGCCGTCGGTGACGTTTGACCTCACAGCGGACGCGGTCACGCTGATCGACCCGCTGAGCAACGCCGTGGTCGATCGGGTGACGTGGACGTGGAACGCGACCACGCAGAAGGGCCTCTCCAGGCAGCTGGATCCGACGAAATTGCACACGCTCGCCAACAACAACGCCGCATTTTGGTGCGATGCGCAGTCAGCGATGGCTGGCAGCTCCGGGCTGTACGGCACCCCCGGGCAGCCCAACACCAGCTGCGTGCCGCCCACCGGCGACAAGGACAACGACCAAGTGATGAACGCGGTCGACAACTGCCCCTTCCTCGCCAATCAAGCGCAGACCGACACGGACGGTGACAAGCTCGGCGACGCCTGTGATGTGTGCCCGCTCAAGGCCGATCCGAGTCAAGCGGACAGCGACTACGACGGGGTTGGCGACGCCTGCGACAACTGCCCAGAGGTGCCGAATTCGGACCAGAAGGACGCGGACACCAACGGCATCGGCGATGCGTGCGACAGCAAGGACTGTGGCAACAACAAGCTCGACGCCTTCGAGGGCTGCGACGACGGCAACAAGCTGCCGGGGGATGGTTGCGACGCCCAGTGCAAGAAGGAGTTCTACGGCTCAGGGTCGATCATCTTCACCGAGTTGATGTTGTCGCCGCAGAAGGCGTTTGGGCTGATGGGACAGTGGATTGAGGTCTACAACACCACGGACAAGGCCATCGACATCAACGGCTGGACGCTCAAGAACACGGGCATCGAGGTCCACAAGATCACCGCCGCTGGCGCGCTGATCGTCCCGTCGAAAGGGTACTTGGTGATGGCGTACAGCACCGACCTAGCCCAGAACGGCGGTGTGACCGCGACGTACGCGTACCAGGGCAAGGTGGCGAGCCTGGACATCCAGCTGTCACCTACGTTCGGTGACGACCTCGCGCTGCTCTGGGCCGGCGCGACGATCGACGCGGTCAAGTGGGACCCCAAGACGTATCCGGTGCAGGCCGGCAAGTCGATGAGCCTGTCCTCAGAGAGCCACAGCAGCATTGGCAACGACGACCCGGCGGCGTGGTGCGTCGGCGCGAAAACCTTTGGTTTGGGGGATTTTGGCTCGCCCGGTGGACCGAACCCGAGCTGTGTCAATCCGTGCAAGGGTAAGGCCGACGATACCGTCTGTGGCGGCGGGCCGACCGGCATGTGGTGCAAGAGTCAGGTGTGTGTGGCTAAGCCCGGGTGCGGCAACGGTCTCGTCGAGGCCAATCTCGGTGAGGAGTGCGACGATGGCAACAAGCAGTCCGGCGACGGCTGCACCGACGCTTGCAAGAAGGAGGCGATCGCTCCGCCGGTTGGCACCGTGCTCTTCAGCGAGATCCAGCCCGACGCGACGGCGCTGAAAGACGGCGACGGGCAGTGGTTTGAGCTCTACAACCCAACGACGCAGCCGGTCGATCTCAACGGCTGGACGTTGGTGAGCGGCGCCAAGAGCCACAAGATCACGAGCGGAGGCCTGTACAGCGCCGTCGTGGTTCCGGCGAAAGGCTATGCGGTCGTGGCGGCGCGCGGTGTGGCGAGTCAGAGCAATGACATCGGCGCGAGCTATGGTTGGAAGGACGTCGCGCAGGGCGGACTCTTCGACATCGCGGCGAAGGTCGGCACGCCGATCTCGCTGCTCAACGGTGTGGGTAAAATGATCGACTCGGTGACCCTCAATGGCCCGTGGACCGCTGGCGGCTCGATGATGCTCAAGCCGACGTGCCTGACCACCCTCGACAACGACAAGGCCGACTGCTGGGTCGCGGCGACGTGCCCGTATGGCGCGCTCGCTGGGCAAGGCAACCTCGACCAGAGCAAGACCGATTGGGGCCAGCCAGACTGTGGATCAGACGCCAACTGCAAGACTTGGCCAGGCTCGAAGTGCTTGAAGCTCTCGCTGGAGTACGAGGGCGGCTTCTTGTTCCGCATCGGCGCAACCGGCAAGCCGAAGTGTGTGCTGCGCGAGCTGGGTACACCCGGCAAGGTGAACACCTGCATCTAAGCGCTACAGCAGCAACCAGTTGACGGCGATGACGCTCACCACCGCGCCGGCGATGTCGGCCGCCAACCCGGCCGCCACGGCATAGCGTGCGCGGGTCACGCCGACCGAGCCGAAGTACACCGCCAGCACGTAGAAGGTCGTCTCGGTGGACCCGTTCATGGTGGTCGCGATCAAGCCGATGGCGCTGTCGACGCCGTGGGTCTTAGCGAGGTCGGCGGTGATCGCGAACGCGCCTGAGCCTGTGAGCGGGCGCAGCAAGGCGAGCGGCAGCACCTCCGCTGGGAAGCCGATGGCCGCAAAAACCCCGCCAACTCCGCCTACGAGCGCGTCGATGCCTCCTGACGCGCGCAGCATCGACACCACCGCAAGCACGGCGACGAGGTACGGGATGATGCCCAGCGCCAACTGAAAGCCCTCTTTTGCGCCGACCAGAAAAGCTTCGTAGACCTTGACCCCGCGCACCGCACCGAAGCCGACCATGCCGGCGATCAGCGCTGGCAGGATCCAGGCGCTGGCCGCGGAGCCCCAGACGTGCACCGCCGCGACGAGGCCGCCCAGAGTCGCCAGGACGCCGATGAGCGGCCACCATGAGTCTGCGGGAGGTTCGGGAGCGCCGTCGCCCGCATCGGCCGGCTCAGGCCATGCCACGGCCGCGTGCGCGGCGTGCGTGGCGTCCGGATCGGCCGGTGACGCGGCGAAGAGGGGCAGCCGTCGCAGGAGCAGCGCCGCCGTCACGCCGACACACGTCGACGCGCCGGTGGCCAGGAGCGTGCTCGGCAGGATCGCCGCCGGGTCGGTTGAGCCGAGCCCTGCCCGCAGCGCGATGATCCCGGTCGGCAAGATGGCGAGACCGCTGGTGTTGATCGCGAGGAACAGGCACATGGCGTCGCTGGCCTCACCCTTGCGCGGCGCGATCTTGGCCAGCTCCTTCATGGCCTTGAGACCGAAGGGCGTCGCCGCGTTGCCTAACCCGAGGGCGTTGGCGGCGAGGTTCATCACCATGGCGCCCATCGCGGGGTGATCGGCTGGGATCTCGGGGAACAGCCGGCGCATCACCGGCCGAATGACCTTGGCCATCAGCTTGAGCCCGCCGGCCTCTTCCACAATCGCGGTCAACCCAAGAAAAAACGTGATCGATCCGGCCAGCGAGAGGACCAGCTCCACGGCAGCTTTGGCGCCGCCAAGGGCCGCCATACCCACGGCGTCGGCGGTGCCAGTGATGGCAGCGAAGACGACAGAGGCGAGGACGATGAGGAGAAAAGCGACGTTCATGCCGGCGAGAGTGCCGGCCCGTCAGCGGCGTGTCGATCCGCCAGACCACCGGCCACAGGATCGGCTGCGCGTTGTTCGGCTACGGGAGGGCGGTCGAGCCGGCGACGCGGCCTAGACCGAGACGACGTCGCCGTCTTCGTTGTGCGCCGTGTCCTGGTACATGTACCGGTTGCAGTACGGGCACTGAATCAAGCTGGAGCTGCGCATGATCTGCTCGACCAAGCGCGGCGGCGCGTTCATCTGGCAGCCGCCGCATGCGTCACCGATAATCGGCACAACGGCGCTGCCTTCGCGGGCCTTGAAGATCTTCTCGTAGCGGCGCACGAGCTTGCTGTCGATCTGGCTGGCGATCTTGTTGCGGCGCGTGTTGACCTCGGCGATCTTGCTCTCCATCTCGGCGAGCGACTCACGGCTGCTGGACTCTTCGGTCTCAGCCAAGGCCCGCATGTCCCGCACTTTTTCGTCCTCGGACTCGATGGTCGTGCGGAACTCGGCGATCGCCGTGCTCAGACGCTCAACTTCGTCCTCACGATGGCCAATATTCTTGCGAATATTGTCGAGCTCGCGGTTCACAGCCACGTACTCTCGGCTGCGAGACACCACGGTCATCTTCGCCTTGGCCTTCGTCAGCTTCTCGCGCTCAAGCTCCAGATCGAGCGACTTCTTGGCGAACCAAGTCTCCGCTTCACCCAGCTTCGCGCGCATCTCGACGAGCTGATTGCCACGCTGGGTCAGCACGGTGTTCAGGCGCGCTAGATTTCCGATCATCGACGACCGGCTCTCGCGCACGTCGTGAATCTCGTCATCGATGGCCTGCAGTTTGCGCAGGACGTCTAAAACCTGACGTGGATCAGTGACAACTGCCATGGTGCATCTCCGCCGCTTGTAAAGCGTGATCGGGGCTGCGCACGGGCCGACTCAATCGAGTGGACCCGGCGCTAGCCCTTGCGTGGCGTGGTGGGCCCACCAGGATTTGAACCTGGGACCAACCGGTTATGAGCCGGTAGCTCTAACCGCTGAGCTATAGGCCCTTAGTGCCTGGATCGCAGCCCGGGAGCGGCAGAGCCCAACGGTGCGATCCGGTTGCCGTTTTGGGACCACAGCCGGCGCTTGTCAAGACGTGCACCCGTCGAAACGTCACTTGCACGCCTCGTGGCAGAAACCCGTCCGCTTCACCGCCGCTATTTGCCGGTCTCGTTGAAGGGCTTGAGGATCTTGGCGCGGGTCGCATGTCGCAGCTTGCGCAACGCCTTCGCCTCGATCTGCCGGATCCGCTCGCGGGTGACGCCGAACTGCTGCCCGACCTCTTCCAGCGTGTGATCACTGCGCTCGCCGATGCCAAAGCGCATGCGGATGACCTTCTCTTCGCGCGGCGCCAGGCACGCCAAGCTCTTGCGCACCTTCTCTTCCAGCGCGGCCATCGTCACGGCGTCGACCGGGCTGACGGCCTTGTCGTCCTTGATGAAGTCGCCGAGATGGCTGTCCTCTTCCTCACCAATCGGCGTCTCGAGGCTGATCGGCTCCTTGGCGATTTTGAGGACTTTGCGCACCTTGTCGATCGGCATCTGCATCTTGGCCGCGACCTCTTCGGGCGTCGGCTCGCGGGCGAGCTCCTGCTGCAGGTAGCGGCTGGTGCGGATCAGCTTGTTGATCGTCTCGATCATGTGGACCGGGATGCGGATCGTGCGGGCTTGGTCGGCGATAGCGCGTGTGATCGCCTGGCGAATCCACCACGTCGCGTACGTCGAGAACTTGTAGCCGCGCCGGTACTCAAACTTGTCGACCGCCTTCATCAGGCCGATGTTGCCCTCCTGAATCAGGTCGAGAAACTGCAGGCCACGGTTGGTGTATTTCTTCGCGATCGAGACCACGAGGCGGAGGTTGGCCTCCACCAGCTCGCTCTTGGCCTTGGTCGAAATACGCTCGCCACGCGCGATCATCTCGTAGCGTTTGCGCAGATCCTCAGGCTTGTGACCGGCCAGCTTGCAGGCGTCGTCGAGGATCTTCTTGTTGTCTCGGATGATGCGGTGGGCCTCCAGGATCTCCGGCTTCGTGACGCCGAGCTTGCGCTCCATCCGCCGCAGCGTCGCCGCGTCGGCTTTGCGGTAGTCCCGCGCTAAGCTGATGACCGTCTTGTAGTCGAAACACGGCTCAGGATTGCGCTTGCCCGTCGCCTTGAGACGGCCATGGGCTAGGTCCGCCAACCGCATCTCCTGCCGCTGAATCTGGTAGTCCGCGTCCAACATGTCGCGGATGATCAGCTTGCCGTCCTCGATCACCTTGTCGTACTGCTTGCGATGCAGGTTGACGTCGAGCAGGCGCTCCAGCACCGCGCGCCGGCTGATCGTGGCGATCAAACGGTAGGACACGGGCAGGTCCATCATGACCTCGACGGCCGCCACGAAGATTGGCTTCTGCAGCCAATCTGGCGAGATGGTCACGTAGTTGTGGTGACCGCCGTCTTCCGCCGCCATCAAGCGGGCGTTCTCCTCGTCCATCTCGCGCTCAGGACGCTCAGGCAGGTCGCTGTCTTTTTTCGGCAGCTTGCGTGGCACCCACATCAGCGCGTCCACGATCTGGTGGCGCAGGTCCGACTCAAGCTCATCTCGGTCCGCGAGATCAGCATGGAACTCCGCGTCCCGAGCCGAACCGAAGATCACCTGCTGGCGCACCTTCGCGAGCTTCACCAGCGGCGGGATGATCGCGTCGAACGTCGCTTTCGCGGACGCCCGATACTGTGCGCGCTGCACCTTGGTCACCTTCTTGGGCAGGCCGTCGATCAGGTCCTCAAGCGGCATCTCGTCGTCGATCTCCTGGAAGGCCTTGAGCTGGACAACCAACGCCTTGAGGGCCGCCGGGTCGTCGAAGATCGCCTGCATCAGATCCGGCACCTGCCGAACGCGCTTCTTGCGAGCCAGATCGTCGCGCGCGGCCTCAGCCGGATCGTCGCTACGCACGCGCTTGCGGTACAAACGCACCACGCGCACCAGCGCGCCCATGCCCTCCATCGTCTCTTCGGGCGTCGGCACGCGGCGCACCCGCGCCGGCGAAAGCGCCACCACCTCGCGCAGATGAGCCCGACCGAGGGTCATCTTCTCCAGCGTATCGGCGCACACCTCGGCGAAGTAGGCCTGCTGGACCTGCTCCTCCAAGAACTCCTGTACCAGCTTGCGCTTGCCGCCCTCGGTGCGCGTGGTGGTCAGCTTCGCCATGAACTCGACAGAGTCGTTGTTGTACTTCTCAAGCGTGTCGAGGTCGTCGATGACGTTCTTACAGATGACGATCTCATCGGTGCCGCCGATGCGGTCGTCGATGCTCTTGACCAGGTCCTTGAGCGAGAAGGGCGGACGATCACCGCCGCGCTTGCTGTCGCGCAGGCTCGTCTCTTTGCCCGCTTGCTCGGCTTCGGTGATCTTCTTGCGGATCACCCGGTCCTTCTTGACGAACACGATCATCTCTCGCGCCCGCTCACGCAGCTCGAGGAACGCGGCCAGATTGCGGTCCATCAGCAACATCGCGGCGAGCACGTCGTGCTCTCCCGTCTCGATGCGCTTGGCGATCTCGATCTCGCCCTCGCGCGTCAACAGCGCTACGGAGCCCATTTTGCGCAGGTACATGCGCACCGGATCGTTGGTGCGCAAGTACGGCTCGTCCGTGTACTCGTCGTCCTTGTCCGACTGCGTCAGCGCCGCGGCCTGATTGAACGTGCGCAGCGCGTTGAGCGTGCCCTCGCGCTGTCCAACCCGGTTCTCCACCAACGCGATGTGGTTGCCGTAGATGATCTCCACGACGTCATCGATCATCGGTCGATCACAATCGGGTCCGACGACCGCCTCGACCTCGTCGAGGGACACACAACCCCGCTTGTGGCCTCGCTCGACCAGGGCTAGCAGCGCTGCTTTGTCGATTTGCTCAAACATGGACACTTCCTTCGTGGGTGGCACCGCCGCCTGGAGAGGCGGACGGGGCGGGTACAGACGAGACTTCCGCCGGCGCGGAGGCATCGGCGTCGGTGGCGTTGGGTGCGATCATCTCGCGGTTCAATTCGCGAATACGGCGGACCACGGCTTGCATCTTCTCGGACAGCGCGATCAACTCAGTGTCATCCGAGGCGCGACGAACCTGCGCATCGAGCGACAGCTTGTACGCCTGAAGATCAGCGATCTCCAGTCTATCGATGACGTGTTCCAGATACGTGACACTGTCTTCCATGTTGACCCGCGGTGGCTGGGCCAGCGCGGCACGTAAACCGCGGCGCGCTGCGTCGTCAGGCAGCTGCGTGAGCCAGCCCGGAAGATCCGTCGAGTGCACCTCACCGACCGCCGCCGCGTGGCTACAGAGGTGCTGCAGCGCCTCGCGCATTCCGACGTGGGTGACGAGATCAAGCGCTTGGACCCTTGCCAGATCGGCCAGCAGGTGCGGATACCACATCATCGCGCGGGCCAGCTCAAGCTCCGCAGGCGGCACAGGCGGCCCGGCGACCGGGGCGGGGCGTTCGATCAGCGCGGCGCTGCGCGGCGGCCGTGTCTTTGACAGGTAGTCCCGCATCGGCCGGAGGTTGTCTTCGATGTCGCTGCTGAGCAGCCGCGTGCCCAGGTAATCCTGCGCCATCTGCCGGCTGATCGGTTCGTGAATCGTCGCCAGGATAGGTCCGACCTGCTCGAGGATCTCGGCCTTACCGCGGATCGTGCCATCCCACTGCTGCACCATCGCGTCGACCCAGCCCGTGATCAGATTCGTGGCCTTGTGCAGCAGCTGGTCCCAAGCCTCCAGCCCTTGCGTGCGCAGCAGACTGTCCGGGTCTTCACCGTCGGGCAGCACCACATACACGCCGTCCAGCCCAGCTTCGAGGCAGCGTGGCACGGCCTTCATCATCGCGGCGCGCCCGGCCTTGTCGCCGTCAAACACCAGCGCGACGCGGTCGCCGAAACGCTTGATCGCCGCGAGCTGCTCGACCGTCAGCGCCGTCCCCATGGGGCAGACCGCGTTGGTGACCCCGTATTGATGCAGCATCATCACGTCGAGGTTGCCCTCCACCAACACGGCGACCCCCGACGTGCGGATACCTTTGCGCGCGACGCTGAGGCCGTAGACCTCGTGGCTCTTCTTGTAGAACTTCTTGCCGCCCTGCGTGCCCGGCGCCCGCTGGCTGAGCAGCTCGCTCTCGGGTGAGTTCATGTACTTGGCGTTGCTCGTGCCACCCAGGTCGCGGCCACCGAAGGCGATGAGGTCGCCCATGGCCGAGTAGACCGGAAACATCAGGCGATCGCGGAACCTGTCGTAGATGCCGTCACCGCTGCGTCGCGGCGCCGATAAACCTAGCTGCAGCAGCTCATTGGCCCCAAAGCCGCGGCTCATCAGGTCGTTGCTCAGGCCGTCCCAGCTGTCTGGCGCGCAGCCGACGCCGAAGCGCGCGACGGTCTCGTCGCTGAGGCCACGCTCCCGCAAATAAGCCCGCGCCGAGCCGCCCGCCGGGCCCTCAAGCTGACGTTGAAACCAGGCCAGCGCCGCTGCGTTCAGATCGAGCAGGCGCGATCGCTCACTGCGCTCTTGGCGTCGGCGCCGCTGGTCGGCGGGCGAGAGATCTTCGTGTTCGATCCGCACACCGGCCCGATCCGCCAGCCACTCGACCGCCTCACCGAAGTGCAGACCGCGGGTCTCGCGCACAAACGAGATCACGTCACCGCCCGCGCCACAGCCGTGACAGTAGTAGACGCGCTGAGACAGATTGATCGTGAACGATGGGGTCTTCTCATTGTGAAACGGACACAGCCCCTTCAATGAGCCGCCGCCGGCCTTGCTGAGACGCACAGCTTCGCTCACCACCGCGCGCATGTCGGTGCGCGCGATGACCTCACGGATGACTTGTTGCGAGATCCTGCTGACCATGCTGCTCACACAAGAGGGACGTCACAAACGAACGTCACGAGGGCGCGTCAGGTGGACGACGACCTGCGATTCATGATGGGAGCCGGGCTTGCGTCGTGTGCACAAAGACCGCCCGCGGGTGTGGGGCGCCGTCGTTACATGCAGCAGCGATCACGAACTTGCGGAGCCTTCATCCAGTACGGGCCTGAAGGGCAAATATTTTATAGGTGGCTCAGAGGCCGTGTCAAGGTAAAGTCTTCCAGGACCTTGTCTTGCCCCCTGATTCCCTTCTGCTAAGGTCTCGCGCCCTTGACGTCGCTTGCTGCGGCGTCGCCCTCTCGGAGACGCGCGCACATGACCCGCTTGTTGCATCTGATCGCCGCCGTCGCCCTTGTGCTGATCGTGGTGCTGCCCGGCCTTGGTGGCAGCGGCCTGCTCGATCCTTGGGAGATGGAGCGCGCCGCCACCGCCCGCCGGATCGCGAGCAACGCCCAAGTGCTGGTGGTGGACGATGGCGGCAAGTTACTGCGTGATCTGGCCGTAAAAGCGCCTGATTTGTCGCTGCATCGCGTCGATTCCGCTGCCGCGCAGGGGCTGCGGGTGGCGGCTGGCCAGATGGGCGATCGTCTCACCCACGCCCTCGTTGTTGACGTGGACGCGGTGATTGGTCAGCGCGACGACCATCCGACGTGGGATCGTGTCGCCACCCAGCTCGACCGGGTGCGCCAGGAGAATCGGGGTGTGTTGATGCTGCTCGTGAGTGACGCACGCACACCCGCCGTGATCGCGCAGCGAGTCGCAGAGGGCCGCGCGCGTGGGCTGCACCGCGCTATGCAGGGTGGTTTTTGGCGCCATGGCGTGCCCGACAAACACCCCGAGGCGTTGAGCGCCCTGCTCGCTGGTACGGAGCGCATCGTCGCCCGCACCGCGGCCGCCTCTACCCTGCTCGCCGAGGTGCCGTCGCCCTGGGCGCGCGTGCAGCACAAGGTCAACAAACAGTCCGTGCAAGCGCCGCTGCTCGACACGTGGCTGGTCGCGCTGAGCTTGAAGCTGTTGGGCTCGAGCGAGACCGCCGCTCGACTCCCAGGCGCCGTGCTCGCCGCGCTCACGGGGTTGCTGCTCTTCATCGCGATGGCCCGGCTGCTCGGCCTGGAAGCGGCGTGGATGGCGCTGATCGTCTACCTGACCCTACCGCTCATGATCGGCAACGCGCGGATGGTGACGCTCGCGCAGACCGCGCCGCTCGGGGTGGCGCTCACGACGTTCGGCCTCGCCCTTGGTGTGGCGGGCGGCGAGGGCTCAGGCGCGGCGATCGGCGGCAAGGCACGGGCGTGGGCGCTCTGGGTGGTCGCGGGGCTTGTGGTGCTGTTTCTCGGCCGCGGTCTTGGCGGGCTGACGATGGGCGTGGCGATCTGCGTCGGCTACGTGCTCGTCTCGGCGGACCTGCGTCGTGGCCCGGTGCTCGCCGCGATCGGCGCCCTGCTCGCCTTGGGCCTCGCCAGCGCGCTCGTGCTGAGCGATGACGCTGGCGCCCTGCTGCGCAGCTTCCGGTTCACCCAGATCCCCTTCGGCGGCGGGTTGCCCGAATCCCGCCGCGATTTCTCCGTCGTGATCGGCATGGTGGGTTTCTCGCTCTATCCGTGGGGCGCGCTGTTTCTCGTCGCCATCGGGCGCCTCCTGGTCGCCAACAGCGGCGCCGCGCCGATGGCTGGCGCGAGCGGCGCCACGGACGACGGTCCGGCACTTGAACGCGCGCGTCTCGCGCTGGTCATGGGATTTGGCGCGCCGCTGGTTGTCGTGGTGGCGCTGCTACCGGAGTTTCACCAGCTCGTCGTGCCCGTCGCCGCGGTCGTCGCGGCGGTCACGGCGACGCTGCTGCGCGACATTCGTCTGGGCCGCGCGGGTGGGCCGGTGCTCACCCTGCTGATCGTCATCCCGACCCTGTTGCTGCATCGCGAGATCGGCAAAGAGGCGTCGACGCTCGTGCGCTGGCTGGCCTGGGATCCACCCTTTGGCGGCGACTCAGCGGTCTATCAGTGGCCGCAAGAGCTGAAGATGAACCGTGGCCTGCGCGCCATCGCTTTTCTGAGTGTCTTCGCGTTCGCCCTCGGTTTGTCGCGACCCGTGGCCTGGATGCGCCGCAGCGTCGCGCGCTTCGAGCGTGTTTCGGCGACCGCGTGGCTGCTCGGCGGGCTCGCCAGCATCTGGGCGCTCGACGTGCTGATCAGCCTCGGCACGCGCACCGACGTGTTGCTTCGCGCCGAGGCCCTTCGCACCGGGTACACCTACGACCGCATGTGGACGGCGATCCAGACGACGCGCCCCGAGGTGATCGCTGGCGCTTTTGCGTTTGTCGCGCTCGTCGTCGGCGCGGCGCTGGCTTCGTCCGCGCGCGCGCAGCGGCGTCCGTGGGCGTGGCTCGCGGCGCTGAGCTCGGTCGTGCAGCACCGCGCTGTCGCCCTGGGCTTGGTGGCTGCAGCAAGCGTCGCCCAGCTGATCGCCGGCCTGTTGGTCTGGACGCAGCAACACCCTGGCGGCGTTGGCGGCGGCCTCACGGTCGGGCTGACGTCGGCGCCGTTTGCCTTGCCGGCCCTAGTCGCGCTGGTCGGGGGGCTCGACTGCTGGTGGGCGACCCGCCGCGCCGCACGGGAGGCCGCCGCCGCTGCGGCCGGTGAACTCGGCGTCGCAGAGACGTCCGGCAGCCTGTTTTCTGGGATCGCGAGCAGCTTGAGCGGCGGCCTGACCCTCGTCGTCGGGGTCGCTGGCTTGGTCGCCCTGGGCGGCATCGGCATCGCCGCGAGCCAAGCCGCTGGCACCTGGTCGTACGGTTTCCTCGCCGCCACATGGGCGCTGGCCTTGGCCGTTGTGCTCGTCATCGGTGGTCGCGCGCGCTCGGATCGCGGCAGCTGGGCCTTGGGCGCGTTCGCGGTCGGGCTGGTCGTGGCGGGAAGCCTGGCGACGGCGCTGGCCGTGCGCCTGCAACCGCTGGCGCCCGACGGCGCGCGCTACCTCGCGCGTGTCCTGATCGCGTCGCCCGACAGCGCGCTGTGGGTCGGCCTCCTGGTGCTCGCGCTGGCCAATCATCTGGCGCGGACCTCGGTTGTCATGGACCTGCTGCGCTACACCGGCCTCGAGATCGCCGCGCTCATCGAGCGGCCTCGGATCGCCACGGCGCTGCCGATGCTGGCGGCGATCGTCATGACGGGTGGCTACGCATTTGGCTTGCTACCCGAACTCAGCCTGCACTTCTCGCAGAAGCACCTGCTCGAGCGCACCGGCGTCGCCGCGGGTGACGCGGGGGCCGCGCTCGACAGCGATGGCCTGCCGCGGGTCTTCAAATACGCCCCTGGTGGGCGCCACACGATCGCGAGCAACTTCTACACCCAGACGATGCCGACGCTCGGGGATCAGGCCGCCGCGGTCGCCTTGCTCGGTGGCAAGAACGTCGCGGCGCGGGTCTCCGATTTCGGCCCAGAGAGCCGCTCGCTCGACCTCGCCGTGCCGGGCTGGAACCCCAGTAACGACGCCGACAAAGACGGTAAACGCGACCACAAAGCTTGGTTTGGCATCGCGACACGGACCGGTGCCAAGCGCGTGCAGTCCGATTCTCCGGGTTGGGAGCCCGGTCAGTGGAAGGGCGCGACGCTCTACAACGGCCGCGGCCAGAAGAGCGTCGTCGCGAGCAGCAACGACAACGCCGTGCATCTGGTCGACGAGGTGCCGCTGAGCCCCGCCGACCCCAACCGCGGCAGCTTCGCGCTCGAGACCGCGAAGCCCAGCGCGGTCGCGGCCGGCAAGGTCGACGCCAACGCCTCGGCCATGCGCCCAGTGCAGCGTTTCGTTGTGGTGCCCAAAGACAGCTTCTCGGAGCTGAACTTCCACTTCCGCCGCGCCAACGCGGGTCGTCACATCCAAGTGATCGACGCGCGCTCCTCCCGCCTCGTGCTGACGGCGACGCACCTCACCCAAGGCCAGCCGGACGACTCCTGGCTCGGCAAGCAGGTGCTGACGCGGGCGACGTTTGACAGCCTCAAAGGCGTGCTGCGCACTGAGGTGAACTTCGATGACAAGCTCTTTATCGTCGGCTATCGCCTCGCCAAGCCGACGGTGCGGCGGGCGCAGAAGTACAAGCTGACCGTGTTTTTCGAGGTGCGCAAGGGGCTGGCGTCGAGCTACATGATCTTCATGCACCCCCATCCGCTGCACCGCGATCTGTGGCCGGGCGCGATCCATCCGCAGAGTGACCGCGAGGGCAAGCGCTGTACGGGTTGTTTCCAGACCAATCATTGGCTGAAGGGCGACATCGTCAGCGTCGTGATCGAGCAGGAGGTGCCGCTGGGCACGGCCGCGGGGAGCCACGACATCATCATGGGCCTGTTCAACCCGTTGAACGACAAGCGCCTCATCATCAAGTCGGCGAGCGGCCCCGGCATCGTCCGTCACAACGACAATCGGGTCACGCTCGGCAAGCTGGTCGTGCGCTAGACGTGGCCAACCATTGAATCACGCGAAAGGAGCCGGCCATGGAAGCGACGACCCAGATCGAGGCGGTCAGCTGTCACACCGACGCGACCGGTCACATCGTGGTGCGTCTGATCGACCAGCGCTTGCTGCCGACGCAGGAGCTCTGGCGCGACCTCACCGATCCGGAGCGCGTGGCCCAGGCGATCACCGACATGGTGGTGCGCGGCGCGCCGGCGATCGGCGTCACGGCGGCCTACGGGCTCGCCCAAGCGATGCAGCGCGCCGTCGCCGCCGGCGAGGCGTGGGACGCAGCCTGGCGACACTGGAGCGCCCGGTTTGCCGCGACGCGACCGACCGCGGTCAACCTGTTCTGGGCGATCGATCGCCTCGCCGCACGCCAAGCGCGCGACGCGGGTCTGACCGACGATGCAGGCCGTGCGGCCGGGCTTTTAGACGAGGCTGAGGCGATCCACAGCGAAGATCGCGCCGCCTGCGCCGCCATGGGTCGCTTCGGCGCTGCGTTGTTGCCTGATTCGGGCGGTGTGCTGCACCACTGCAACACCGGCGCGCTGGCGACAGGTGGCATCGGTACGGCGCTCGGGGTGCTGCGCACGGCCTTGGCGGCGGGCAAGGACCTGCACATCTGGGTCGACGAGACCCGCCCGTTCCTCCAAGGCGCCCGGCTGACGGCGTGGGAGTGCGTGCAAGACAAGCTGCCGGCGACGCTGATCACCGACAACATGGCGGGCTGGATGATGCAGCAAGGCCGGATCGCCGCGGCGATCGTCGGCTCGGACCGCATCGCGGCGAACGGCGACGTCGCCAACAAGATCGGCACCTACGCCGTAGCGGTGCTCTGCAAACACCACGGCATCCCGTTTTACGTCGCGGCGCCGACCTCGACGGTCGATCTGGCGTGCCCGACCGGCAAAGAGATCCCGATCGAGCAGCGCACGCCCCGAGAGGTCAGCCACGTCGGTGGTTGGGCGCCCGCGGAGCTGCTGCCGCCGTTGCAGGTGGCGCCCGCCGGCATCGGCATCGAGAACCCCGCTTTTGACGTGACGCCGGCGGCGCTGGTGACCGCGATCATCACCGAGCAGGGGGTCGCGCGGTGGCCCTTTGCGGTGGACTTGGCCGCCATGGTCGCCGCCGCGAAGTAGCCCGCGCACCGCCGAAACCCGGCCGCCTAGCGCGCAACGCCTAGGGCTGCGCCTGGCCGAACCACTTGCCGTCGCCGTCGCCGTCGATCAGCACCGGGTTGGTCACCGCCCACGCCGGCCGATGGATCCCCGGCCAACCGTCAGCCCCCGGCTTCGGCACATGCACCGCCACCACGGTCGTGTCGGTCAGCGTCGTCGCCATCGGCAGGCTGAGCGCCACCTCCCGCGCGCCGTCCTTCACCACGGCGGCGCTCACGTCTTCGCTCTTCACCTTCTTCTGGCCGACGTAGACCTCCACCGTGCCGAGCGGCAGCCAGTCGGGTGCCGCGATACGAACCTCAATGGTCGCCGCGTTGTCCATGCCACCAGTCGACGCTGGCAGCAGCCCGCCGATCGTCGCCACGTCCGCGTTGCGGGTCACCTTCACCGTCAACATCGGCCCGGCGCTCGCCACCGCGCGGCCAGCGACCAAGGCCTTGTCGACGACGGTGGCGCCGCCGGTGCACAGGGCCTCGGCCGCCGCCTCGCCGACAAAGACCCAGGTGCGTGGGTTGCCGATGAAGTCCGACGTGCCGTGGCAGTCGCTCGTGCCCGTCGCCGTGATGCGAATACCCCGCGCCAGCAGGCCGAGCCAGTCGACGATGACCTGGGGCGTCTCCTGGTGACCGATGCCGTTGATCACCTCGATCAGATCGCATTGCAGCAGCTTTTTCGCCGTCGTCTCGGCCTGAAAGCCGATCGCCTTGAAGTACGAGAAGCTCTCGAAGCGCGGGTGATTGCACTGCACGACACGGTTCGGGTCGCCGCCATGCACCGCCTTGAGCAGCGCCTCGGGGCCGAGCTCGAACCATGCGACGGCGCCGTCTGGGCCGGCTTGCATGGGCCAGACGTTGAAGTGGCCGGTCTTGAGGGTGGAGACCTCCTCGCCGATCGCCGGCAACACCTGCGCGCCGAGCGCGCCGACGCCGATGCAGCTGCCCGCGCCCTTCTTCACGCGATCGTTGATGCCGATCCAGTCGCGATAGTCCGTCGGCGTGTCGTGGTCGGTAGCCACCACGTAGTCGACCCGCTCGACCACCGCGCCAGCGAGCCGCCGGTCCACGGGCACCGAGCTGTCCGAGGAGGGCTCGGCGTGCACGTGCAGGTCTGCAGCGATCCAGCCCGGCGCCTGGACCACCAGCGGCAGCTCGGCCGTCACCGTCACGAGTTTGTCGGCCTTGAGCGTCACCTGCTCATGGTGCATCGCCGCGAGGGGCCCAGCGTTGAGGTAGAGGTCGTAGGTGCCGGGTGGCATGAGGTGGGTCGCCTCGCCGTCGGTGTCGGCAAAAAACCGCCGCCGCAGCTTGTCCGCGCTCGCCTCGGTCGGTCGCAGCGTCACGCGCACCGGGATCAGCGCGCCGCCGCGGGTCGCCTTGATCTTGAGGCGCGCCGGATTCGGCGGCTTCAGGCTCTGCGAATCGGTCGGCGCGGGTTCGCCCAGCGCGGGCTGACCGCCGCTGTCGAGGCCCAGATCGCCGTCGCCCAGCCAGCCGGTCGCCAGCTCGACGGCCCCGGTTGGAACCGGGCAGCTGAAATCGCCAGATTGGGTCACGTCACAGCGCGTCAGGCGCTTGTGCTTGGCGTCCAGCACCTCGACGACGACACCGCCCAACGGGGTGAGCGTGAACCCCTTCACCTGTTTGGTCGCTACCCCGGGCGCGACGGCCCCGCGGGCTTCCGCCATCGCCGCCGCTAGATCCCTGCCGTCCCGGCCGCCACAGGCCAGGTAGCGCGTGATCGTCAGCCCCGCCGCCGTTACGACGACGTTGCCGTGCAAAAACGCCTTGATCGCGCCCGCGTCGATGGTCGACATCTTCTTCTTCGCGCTGATCGCACACGAAAACACCGTATTGTTCTGCACAAGCGCCGTCCGTCGCGGCGTGAACCCGATGGTGTCGCTCTGGCTCGTCGTCGGCAGCGCTTGGTCGCCGAAGCCCGGCAGATACAGCCCGACCTCGCCGCCCCAGAACATGATGTCCGCGATCAGGGCCGTCTCGGTCTCGACGCCGTCGGGCACCAGCGTCGTGCGCACCTCGAGCGCGGTGGTGCCGGCCCGGAGCACGTATTCGTGAGTCACCTTCAGCTTCGGCAAGGGCAGGCTGAGCGCCTCCTCGAGCGTCGGAAAGGCGACGAGCGGCCCGCTGACCCGCACCCGCGCCTCGCCCTTGCTGCCATCGTCGACGATCTCGATCTTGTCGGCCCGCACCAGGTGCATACCCACCGTCAGGACGATCTCGCGCAGCGGATCGACCGGCGCGATGGGCGCTCCGGTGAAGGACTGGTAGGCGATGCGGCCGACGTCGACGAGGTTGCCACCCGTGGTGCCGTACATCGCCGCGCCTTTCGCCGCGCCGCGGATGACGTAGCGCGCCAGCCCATTGGTCAAGATCACGTCTTCCGGCGACCCTCCCACCGCCGCTAGCGGCCCACGAAACCAGGGGTTGTCGTCGTCGGTGAGGCCAAAACGCACCGCGCAGACCGGTGTGCCTGGGCAGCGCGCGGTCGGCAGCGCGCCCGCCGTGTCGCCCGAGCGGGTGGCGTCGCCGGCCTGAACGTCATCGAGGCAGAAGGCGCCGACGCAGCCGCCAGTCGTTGAGACGTCGAAGGCGCCAACACCGTCGTCCACGGGCTCGCTGCAGCCGGCCGACGAGGCCGATAAAACCAGTAGATTTAGCGATAACATCGCGACCGCGGCGAGGTTGACGCCGCAGACCCGGGCGGCCGGTCTACGCGACTGAACCGCGGCAGGGCGATTTTCGTGCGGGGCTAGATGGGTTGCGACCATGAACGACCTCCAAGTCCGCACCACAGTATCGGATTTGGAGCCGCTTGACCGCACCACCACCGCCTGTGCTATGCGATCCGCCACATCCCACGATCTAGGGCCTTATCCGTCGCTTCACGCGATGACGTAGCCACCCTAGCCGTCGTTCGCCGGAGCAGCTTCATGGTCATCAAAACCCCTCGTCCGTACGCACCAGAGGCCGCGCCGAAGCACCTGGAGGTGGTCACGATCGAGCCGCCAGCGCCGTCGCTGCAACGGCGCCGCGACGCTGACTTCGCGCCCGAGGGCGAGAAGCGCAACCGCTATCACCTCCCCACTTCACTACAGTCCGGGTCGCCCGTGGGCTATCGCACCCGGGTCCCGCTGACCCAGCCCGAGGCCGCCGCCGCGCTGCAGCTGCTGGCGCTCGATCGACCCACCGCGTTTGAGCCGGCCGCGCCGATCTTGGAGCGCGAGCTGTTTGAAGAGGCGAGCCTCGGCGTGCTGTCGGCGCGGCAGTCCACCAACTTTCGTGGCCAGAAGCAGGTCACCTTCGGCCCGGAAGACAGCCGCCGCATCGCGCACCTGCTGCGCGGCCTCGACCAGCGGGAAGCCGAGGTCCTCGATGACGCGCAGATGACCCACGTGGTGATGACCCGCCCCTACCGCACCCCCTTCACCGCGCTGCTCACGCTGGTTGGCCACAAACCCGTGGCGAGCTTGCTCACCGTGCCGTGGCGGCTGTGGAACAAACGCACGCGCCACGTCGACGACATCCCGACCATCGGCTACCTGCGCAACCTGCACCTCGGCATCTTGGCGGACGCCATGGAGCGCGCCGCCGTGTTGGCCTCGAACGGGCGGCGCCGCGCGCAGATCTTTATGGCGCCCTTCTGTGGTGCGCCGCGGGCGGGCAATCGGCCCATGATCCGGGGCTTGGAGGAGCTGTGCGGCCTGCGGCTGGAGGACAAAGCCCTCGGTTGGCGCATCAGCCTCGTCGCCCAGGTGGGCCAGGTCGCCGCCGCGCAGCGCCTGGATTTTCCGGCCGACAGCGCGCGAAAGATCGCCGCCAACCTGATCGCGTTTCGCTCGGAGCGGGTGCTGCCTGGGGTCAACGCCGAGCCGAAAGCGCCCGAGCCCTACCAGCAATCGCAGGGCATGGATGTACCCGACGAGCTGACGGTGCAGGCCGGTCGCGCCGCCTACAACGCCTTCGCCCATTGGACCGGGCTCTCCCGTGAGGTCGCCAAGGAGGTGCTGCTGCTCGATCGCATCGACGTCCTGTCGGCGGGTGGCAACGAGCGACTGCAGCAGCTGAGCGCCATGCTGAGCGCGGTGACGGATCAGGTCATCAAGTTCATGCCAAAGTGGATCGACCTGCCGGCGGGGCGGATCTTTACGAGAAACGCCGAGAAGAGCCGCAAGGCGTTCGCGTTGGTGGGCCAGCGGGTCTACATCACCGGCGTGTCCCGGCGCGCCTTGTCGCGGGCTGGGCTGGACTGGGAGTTGGCGCTGCAAGCCTGTGGTGCTGCGGCGGCCCGCGGCGCGCTGTACGCCGAGTTTATGGGCGTCGTGGACGTCCCCGACGCTTGCGATCTGCTGGCCGGCATCTGCCTGATGGCGGGCCCAGTCAATCAGAACGACATCGGCAAGCAGTTCTATGATCACGCCGACCTGCTCGCCACGACGTACCCCAACGAGGCGCCGACGAGCCTGTTGATCTGGACGCTGAAGGCCAAGACCGTCGCCGACCCCATCGGCAACGAAGAGCAGCTGATGAACGCCAAGCGCAAGGGCGCCCTGGTCGACCTGCGCGCCGCGCCGCATGAGGTGGTGCGGGTCCGCGTCGGTGGTCAGCTCGCCGGGCTCAGGCAGCGCGGTGAGCGCACCTCCACCGAGCGCGCGTTCGCCGACGCCGCCAACTTCGTCACGGGCGCCAGCGGCGCGGATATCCCCGGAAATCGCGGCGAGCCGTGGCCCGAGGCGTGGTCCAAAGCGCCGGTCTGGTAGCGTCCAATGACGTCGGTTTTGCGGTTTTTTGCGGTCTTGGCGAGAGTTTTCAGAAATCGTGCGCCGCAAAACTATCTTCTCGCCAAGATCGGCCGATGTCAGGCCGCCGCGGGAGGAGCATGACTTGGGACTTCAAGACGATCATTGAGCCGTTTCGCATCAAGTCGGTTGAGGCGATCCCGATCCTGACCCGCCCCGAGCGGGAAGTCGCGCTGAAGACCGCGGCGTACAACCTGTTCAAGCTGCCCGCCGCCGCGGTGACCATCGATCTGTTGACCGACTCCGGCACCGGCGCCATGAGCAGCGCGCAGTGGGCGGCGCTGATGCGGGGCGATGAGAGCTACGCCGGCTCCAACTCGTACTTCGCGCTGCAGACCGTGGTCGAGCGCCTCACGGGCTTCACCAACGTCTTTCCCTGCCATCAGGGCCGCGCCGCAGAGCGCATCCTGTCGCGCACGGTGATCAAGCCGGGTCAGATCATCCTCAACAACACGCACTTCGACACGACGCGCGCGAACTTTGAGGCCGTCGGCGCCGTCGCTATCGACTTGCCGGTGGGCAGCGGCGGTGACTTCGCGGGGGACATGGACCTCGACGCGCTCGACGCCGCTTTGGCCGAAGACGCCGCCCGGGCGGTGCCGCTTGTGGCGATGGTGATGGTCACGGTGACCAACAACGCCGTCGGTGGTCAGCCCGTCAGCATGACCAACCTGCGCGCGGTCCGGGAGCGCTGCGACGCCGCAAACGTGCCGTTTTTTCTCGACGCGGCCCGCTTCGCAGAGAACGCTTGGTTCATCAAGCAGCGCGATCCCGGCTACGGCGACCGCGACCTTGAGTCGATCGTGCGCGAGATGTTCAGCTACGCCGACGGCTTCACCATGAGCGCCAAGAAGGACGGCATCGTCAACATCGGCGGCCTGCTCGCGGTGAAAGATCCCGACTGGCACCAGCAGATGAAAAACGAGCTGATCTTGACGGAAGGCTTCCCCACCTATGGCGGCCTCGCCGGTCGCGACCTGGAGGCGCTCGCGGTCGGGCTGCTCGAGGCGCTCGACGAGGACTATTTGCACTATCGCACCCGCACCATCGCCTACTTCGCAGAGCGGCTGCAGGCCGTCGGTGTACCGGTCGTGATGCCGCCCGGTGGCCACGCGGTCTACATCGACGCCCACCTGCTGCTGCCGCACCTCGCCGCCGACACCTTTCCGGGCATCAGCCTGATCAACGCCCTGTACCTCGAGGGGGGCGTGCGCGCCGTGGAGCTGGGCTCGTTGATGTTCCCCGGAAGCCCGCGCGAGCTCGTGCGCTTGGCGATGCCGCGGCGGGTCTATACCCAAGCGCACGTCGACTATGTCATCGAGGTCGCCGAGCGCGTCGTGACCCGGGCGAGCACGTTGCCGGGCTACCAGATCACCCGCGCACCCGCTGCCCTTCGGCACTTTAGCGCCGATCTGGCGCCGATCTAGCCGGGGCGCCGACGAGCGACTAACCTCTCGCCCCCCACCAGAGGAGCCCCGCCATGCCTGCATCCAAGCCGTTTCACTACGCCCCGCTCTTTCAATCCGGTCACCACGACGACGTCGCCATGCGGCACCTCGGCTCCGATGGCGTGCAGGTCGTACAGCTCGGCGACGAGACGTTCATCAAGGTCGATCCCGCCGCCATTGAGCGGCTCGCCTTCGAGGCCCTGGGCGACGTCAGCTTCCTGCTGCGGACCCGCCACCTTGAGCAGCTCGCCGGGATCCTGCGCGACCCCGAGGCCACCGATAACGATCGATTTGTAGCCAACGAGCTCATGCTGAACGCCGTCATCGCCGCCGATCGGGTGTTTCCGTCCTGCCAAGACACCGGCACCGCCGCCATCATGGCGACGCGCGGTGATCACGTGCTGGTGGACGGCGATGACGCCGAGGCGCTGTCGAAGGGCGTCTACGAGCGCTATCAGCAGAGCAACTTGCGCTACAGCCAAGTGGCGCCGCTGAGCATGTATGAGGAGACAAACACCGGCACCAACCTGCCGGCGCAGATCGACCTCTACGCCCAAAAAGGTGCGCGCTACGATTTCCTGTTTGTCGCCAAGGGCGGCGGTAGCGCCAACAAGTTCAAGCTCTTTCAGGAGACCAAAGCGTTGCTGCGCCCCGATCGCATGAAGGAGTTTCTGTGGCAGGCGATCCACGGCATCGGCACCGCCGCCTGTCCGCCCTACCACCTCGCGATCGTGATCGGCGGGCTCAGCGGTGAGATGACGATGAAGGCCGCCAAGCTGCTGAGCACCGGCTACTACGACGATCTTCCGACCACGGGCGACGCCTTCGGCCGGGCTTTTCGCGACCGCGAGCTGGAGGCCCAGGTCTTCGAGATGACCCAGAAAGCCGGCATCGGCGCGCAGTTTGGCGGCAAGTACTTTTGCCACGACGTGCGTGTGCTGCGGCTGCCGCGCCACGGCGCTTCGTGCCCGGTGGGCATGGGCGTGAGCTGCTCGGCCGATCGCAACATCCTCGGTCGTATCGACAAGGATGGGGTGTGGTTGGAGCAGCTTGAGACGAACCCCGCGCGCCTGCTGCCCAAGGTGGTCGATGGGCTCTCCCAGGAGCCGACGCGCATCGATTTGAATCAGTCCATGGACGACATTCGCGCGCAGCTCACCCAGCGCGCCGTCGGCGACGCGTTGCTGTTGTCGGGGACGATGGTGGTCGCGCGCGACATCGCCCACGCCAAACTGTTGACCGTGCTCGAGGCGACGGCGGATCTACCGGACTACCTGAAGGATCACCCCGTCTATTACGCCGGCCCGGCGAAGACGCCAGCGGGCCATGCGTCCGGCTCATTCGGGCCGACGACGGCGCAGCGCATGGACTCCTATGTGCCGCCCTTCCAAGCGCGCGGCGCCTCGCTGGTGATGCTCGCGAAGGGCAACCGCGACGCCAGCGTGACTGCGTCTTGCAAGGCCAACGGCGGCTTCTACCTCGGCTCGATCGGTGGCCCGGCGGCGCGGTTGGGTCAGGACTTCATCAAGAAGGTGGAGGTGCTCGACTACGAGGAGCTCGGCATGGAGGCCGTCTGGCGTATTGAGGTGGAGGACTTTCCGGCGTTTGTGGTCGTCGACGACAAGGGCAACGATTTTTTCGCGAAGTTCAGGAGTCCGACGCCGTTCGCTCAGATCGGGATCCGTTGAGCGCGCGCGTGGGTTAGCCGAAATGGGGCAATGGCCGCGCCCGCGGCGGCGCGCCTAGCTCGTAAAACAGCCGGTCTGGCCCATCGATGGCCAGCGCCGTCGCGCGAAAGGCGCCGCCGATCCGCAGCCGCCCATCCCAGGCCAGTGGCCCCGCGTCGCCACCCAGCGCCGCCGCGCCGCCGCGCGTGACGCCTCGCATGGCCTCCTGCGGGGTGAGGTGACCGCCGAGCACGGCCAGCTGCATGGCGAGGTGCAGGTTGGTGCTCATCGCCGAGCCAGGGTTGCAGTCGGTGGCCACCGCGACGCGACAGCCTGCGTCCACCATGGCCCGCATAGGTGCGTAGCCTTCGCGCAGAAACACGCTCGTTAGCGGCAGGCACACCGCCACAGTGTCGCTGGCAGCGAGCGCGGCGATGGCGGCCGGTCCGCTCACCAGCAGGTGCTCCACGCTGGTCGCACCGCGCGCCACGGCCCAGCGAACGCCGCCGATGTCGGCGAACTCGTCGACGTGGGCTTTGAGCGCCATGCCCAGCGCCGCGCCGGCGTCGGCGATGCGATCGGCCTGCGCGACGTTGAAGTAGCCGCCCTCCACAAACACGTCGACGAAGGGGCAAGGCACGCCCTCAGCGGCCATCGCCGGCAAGATCTCTTCGCAGACCACCGACACATACCGGTCGGGATCGGCCTTGAACTCAGGCGGCACGGCGTGGGCGGGCATCGCCGTCGCGATGATCTGCAGCGCGCCGGCGAACTGCTGCGCGAGCCGCCCGATGGCGCGCAGCAGCCGCACCTCGCTGGCGCCGTCGAGGCCATAGCCGGTCTTGATCTCGACGACCCGACAACCCCAATCCATCATCTCGCGCAGCCGCGGGGTGGCCGCTGCCACGAGCTCGTGCACGGACGCGGCGCGTGTCGCCTGCATTGTGCGCAGGATGCCGCCGCCCTCCGCGGCGATCTCGGCGTAGCTGCGACCGGCGAGCCGCTGGTTGAACTCTGCGGCGCGGTCGCCAGCGAACACAGCGTGCGTGTGAGCGTCGACCCACGCTGGCGTGAGGCCCAGACCGCCTAGATCTACGGTGCGCTGGGTTGGGGTCGCCGAGAAACCGCCCGGATCTGCGATACCCGCGAGGATCCACGGCGCTTGGACGCCCGCAGGCGGTCGCGGCGAGCGTCCCAGCAGCAGCTCGCAGGGGCCACGCAGCCCGAGCGCGTGCCAGTCGCGCACAGGTCCCCGTTCAGGACCGTCGCCCGTCAGCAGCCAGCCGACGCCGGTGAGCCGGAGGCGTTCGGGTTGCGCTTGGATCATCGCGCCAAGTCCACACCGCGCTCTGCCGCGGTCTGCTGCGCCAGCTCATAGCCGGCGTCGGCGTGCCGGATCACCCCCACGGTCGGATCGTTGGTCAGCACACGCTGCAGTCGCTTGGCCGCGGCTTCGGTGCCGTCTGCCACGATCACCACGCCTGAATGCTGCGAATAGCCCATGCCGACGCCGCCGCCGTGGTGCACGCTCACCCACGTCGCCCCGCTCGCGGCGTTTGCCAAGGCGTTGAGAAACACCCAATCACTGATGGCATCGGAGCCGTCTTTCATCGCCTCGGTCTCACGGTTGGGCGACGCCACGCTGCCTGTGTCGAGGTGATCCCGACCGATGGCGATCGGCGCCTTGAGCTCGCCGGAGGCCACCATCTCGTTGAACTTTAGCCCCGCTTTTGCGCGCTCGCCGAGCCCCAACCAGCAGATCCGCGCCGGCAGCCCCTGGAACGCGATGCGCGGCGCGCCTTCGCTCAGCCATTGCTGCACGCCAGCGTTGTCGGGAAACAGCGCGGCGATGGCGCGATCGGTGGCGAAGATGTCCTCTGGATCGCCGCTCAGGGCCACCCAGCGAAAGGGCCCCTCGCCGCGGCAAAATCGCGGTCGGATGTACGCCGGCACAAATCCAGGGAAGGAGAACGCGACGTCTTCACTCAGCCCGCCGAGCACCGCCTCCCCGCGCAGGTTGTTGCCGTAGTCGACGACGTGCACGCCGCGCTTGACCGCCTCGGCCATGAGCCGCACGTGCCGCACAATGTCGTTGCGGACGCGGGTGACGAAGCCCGTGGGGCTGCTCGTGCGCAGCGCCTCAGCCTCCGCCAAGCTGAGGCCCTGCGGGTGATAGCCGACCATGGGGTCGTGCGCTGAGGTCTGATCGGTCAGCAGATCGGGGTCGAGGCCACGCTCAGCCATGCGCCGCAGCAGATCGATGGCGGTGCAGCACACGCCGACGCTCTTGCCAGCGCCGGCGGCCTTGTACGCCAAGGCCAGATCGATCGCGCCGTCGATGCTGTCTGCGACCTCATCGAGGTACTGCGTGGCCAAGCGGCGCTGCAAGCGCACCGGATCAACCTCTGCGGCCAGAAACGCGGCGCCCGCCAACACGGCGGCCAGAGGCTGCGCGCCGCCCATCCCACCGAGCCCCGCCGTGACGACGAGCTTGCCACGCAGGGGCAGCTTGGGGTCGAAGCCGGGTGCGTCGCCATAATGGACGCGGCCAGCCGCGGCAAACGTCTCATAGGTGCCCTGAACGATGCCTTGGGTGCCGATGTAGATCCACGATCCTGCCGTCATCTGGCCAAACATGATCAGCCCCTTCGCCTCCAACTCCCGAAAATGCTTCCAGGTCGCCCATTTCGGGACCAGGTTGGAGTTCGCGATCAGCACGCGGGGCGCGTCGGCGTGGGTGCGAATCACGCCTTGTGCGCGGCCGGACTGGACCAACAGCGTCTCGTCATCTTCCAGGCGCTCCAGCGCGGCGACGATGCGATGGAAATCTGGCCAGGACCGCGCGGCGCGACCGATGCCGCCGTAGACGACGAGGTCTTGCCAATCCTCCGCCATGTCGGGCTGTAAGTTGTTGATGAGGCATCGCAGCGGCGCCTCCTGGAGCCAGCCTTTGGTTCGCAGCGTAGTCCCGGTCGGTAGCTGCAGCGGCGTCGCCGGACAATCGGGGTGGTCGCGATGATGCTGGGGTGGCTGCGGCGCGGATGGGGCCTGTGAGGGGGTAGACATGAAAGCTCCCTGTGGCGGCGCGATGGCCCGCAGCTGGCGACGCCAGGATGGTTGGCGGGCCGCAGCATAGCCACCCACGGGCGGGGCCGAAAGGCGCGCCGCTGCCGCAGCGAGACCGCGGCGCAGTAGGGTGTTCACTGTGGCGTTTGGGCTCCAGTGCGGGTCATTCATGCGTCATGTGGTCCATATTAGATCGCCGACGGCAGAAATCAGGTGTATTACTGGACGCCGCCGCGATCCCAGGCTACTTGTCGACATGGCTGCACTCGTCAGTGGTGCACCGGGGAGCCTGCATGGACACGACGCTGCCGCAAGACGGTCTACTCCGAGACGCTGAGCCTGTTGACCTGCAAGAGACGCCGGCTTCCCGACGACAGGCGCACAACGAACATCACGACTTCGTGCGCCTCGATGGCGGCAGCGGTCGCGCCGTGTTCTTCAGACCACAGCGCCTCACGGCCGATGATCTCCGGCCGCTCGCGCTCACCATTCGCCTGGGCGACGGCGGCGTGCAGGCCGAGCTCCTCGACATCTCCCAGAGCGGAATCGGTGTCGAGGTGCCCGCCGACACCGGCGGCATGCACGACGGCGCCACCATCGCCGGCGTTGAGCTGTACGTGGATGGCGAGCATTTTTATGCGGGCGACGTTTTTGTCGCCGTCTCCAGACCCTCAGACGCGGGCCGCCGCCTCGGGCTCTCCCTCACCAACAGCATGATCGACATCGACGCGCTGACCACCGTCCGCGATATCGGTCGGTGGGATCAGGCGCACGCAGCGCCGCTCAGCAGCATCGGATCGCCGTGGGCGGCTGTGGGTCCCCACGCCAGCTTTAAGGCCGAATTGCTCGACCTGCGGCTCTACCTCGACGAGACACGCGACCGCCTCGATGAGCTCGAGCGCACGCTGCCGTGGTCGGTCCTCCATGGCGAAGAAGCGACACCTGCCCGCGCGGCGCTGATCAGCTTGGCTACCCGCGACCTGCTGCCTGAGTTCGATCGCCGCGTCGGTAACCTGTTCGAGTTGGTCCGTCATCTGCCGATTGAGGAGAGCAAAGCCCTCGTGCCGCTGTCGCAGCGCATGGTGCAGGCCCACTTCCTGGCGGCGCCGTGGCTCGACCGCGCTTGGCAGAAACCGCTGGGGTACGCGGGCGACTATCGTGTGATGAACCACATGTATCGCTGCGAGTTCGAAGGACCCACGCTCTTTGCGAAAGCCATGAGCTGGGCCAGCCTGCACGCCCCCTCACCGCAGGCGGTCCGCACGCGCAAGCAGCTGATCAAGGACATGTTGCGCGACCTCTTCGCCAGCAAGATCGCCGCCTCGAAGCTGTGGGGGGCCGACGCCGGCAGCGCGGACAAGGTCATCCCGGTGCGGATCCTCTCGGTGGCTTCTGGTCCGGCCGAGGCGACCTATGAGCTGCTGGACGAAGCCACGGAGCTGCCGCCAGCCGTCGAGATCATCCTCTTCGACCAAGATCCCGGCGCGCTCGCCTTCGCCCACGGTCGGCTGACGCAGCTGGTGGATCGCAAGTGGCCCGGTCGTGTCCGCATCATCTTTCTGCACGACACTATTCGCCGCCTCGCACAGCAGGAGACCGTGCTCGCGGACCTGGGTCCGATGGACGCGGTGTTCTCAACGGGGCTGTTCGACTACCTCGACGACCGCTTCGCGGCGAAGCTCACCGGCCGCCTCTATCAGCTCGTGCGGCCGGGCGGCTGG